>Ga0078972_1004732_pt1 | contig 36397 bp, 35 predicted proteins | sample YelNatPaOPGAMG01_FD_67568 | JGI IMG/M metagenome (GOLD analysis project Ga0078972, IMG submission 67568) | Hot spring thermophilic microbial communities from Obsidian Pool, Yellowstone National Park, USA - OP-RAMG-01 (SPADES assembly) (version 2) | ecosystem: Environmental > Aquatic > Thermal...
TTTCCAATTTTCCCTCTTGTAGAAGGGATCAAATTTATAGCATGACTAGGATGGATAAACACATACCAAGGCCTAACATTGACATATTCGGTATTAAACTTACCTTTTGATGTATAGCTAATACGAAGATTTATAGATTTTATACCGCCAGCCTAAAGAACAGGCTAAGGCACAGGCTTTGTTACAGGAGGAAACCTCCTTCTAAGGCTTCTACGCTTCTCTGTGGAAGAAAGCTACACCGTTGACGTTGGCGCCCTATCAACATTCATAATAGATGCTGTGAGCGAAATTGATCCTGCAGTAGGCTCATTTGTCGGCGAAAGCTGGTACATGAGGGTTGAAGGAAAGGAGGTGCTACTTGGGCCACTAAAAGAGGAGGCAATCAAAGACTATAAGATGAAAGTTCAGCTCAGAAAAGAGATAATACGCAGATTGTGGAGACTTTTAGACGTAGCCGGCGAAGAAAAGGTTGAAGCCACAGTCCGCAACCTTGAAAAGGAGACGCTGGAAGAATAGTTAACGATCAACGCCTGCAAGACGTATTCTTTACGCCGAGGCTTACTCTAAGAAAAGCTATACGGAGATAATTAAAACTTGAAAAGAGGAAATATTTATATGGAGTATGCATATGCAACTTATATAATGACGGACAACAATCATATGAATTCTGTACCTGAAGAGTTATTGAAATTTTTGGATGCCCTGAAGCTTAGGCTGGCTGAAAAGCCCATCAAGGAAAGTTTGCCCGGCTTTAGGGAGCCTGTTTGGGTTATACCTGTAGTAGACGAGTGTACGGGTAAGCCGGTTAAAATCCTCAATAGGTATCCTTCGCTTACATCTGAGGATTTTATGGTGCATTATATGCTACACGACATCACAAACATTGAGGGAAAATATGTTAAAGTGCTTTCGCCCCTTCCCACGGCGCATGAAATACTTAAAGTTGAACCACCCAAGATCTTAGAGGTTTTCATAAAAACCGGCAGCTTCGAAGAGGCTCTGAAGACTGCACGGTATTCCACTCCAGAAAGAGTTCTCACAATAATCGCTGAAGAAAGGCTAAGGCGGATGGGCTATACCATCAGAAGCAGAGATGAGGCTCCACACTTTATCAAAAATGTTGGAAGCCCGGATATTATAGCAGAAAAGGATGGATTTTGGTTGCTAGGCGAAGTTAAGATGCTTGGACAGCTTGCTCGCTACGAGACGGCAAACGTCAAGCTTGTGCTCATAACTAATATGAAAAAAGGAAGAGGACTTGAAGTTTGAGGCTTGGACGAGCTTCAGGAAATTCTTAAATGATTCATACCTATATTCCCTTCAGGTAACGCATCATTACTTTGCCCAAACAACTCTAGCCTCAACTACAAACCTCTAACGCCACACTTTAACCCCCCTCAGAGAGTACCAGAAAGTTCAAGAACATATTCTTTTGACTCTCTTCTTGGTAAATTTTCCTTCCCCTGTAACCGCTTTCCACTTTCAGCAAACTTTATGAGGAGGCTAAAGCTCAAATTTATAGAGATCATTTAACGGTTGGATCAAAATGATCGTGTTTAAGAGTATCGAATTGAAAGGATTTCGAAATATAAACCATATCAGAATCAAAGACCTTAGAGACTTAAATATTTTCATAGGTCCTAATAATTGTGGAAAGACAAACTTTTTAGAATTTATTTCAAATTTAAGCAGTAGATTGAACTTAGGAGGGCGTTATCTCTGTAATGAATGCGAAAATTTCAGAAAAAGCAAGGGTATCGAAAGCGTATACCTTTCCCTCTCCACTGAAGATTTTTACCTCAAAGATCCTAGTCAACGTATGGAGGCTACACTTTTACTTAATGATGAATCTGTGAACGAACTTGTGCCTAATGTATTAGCAAAACAACGAGAAAAGCTTAAATTTAATCAATCTTCCCCATGCAAGTCTTATAAAGACGAGATCGTCATGGAACAAATGGATACAGATACCCCTTTATTATACGCAGAACACTATTCACCCTTTATCCATGAAGAGATCATCAAAAAGGTTAAGGAATCTATCCTATATTGTCAAGAGAAGCGCCTCCAGAGTTATAAGGATAAAGATTTTACACAATATATAAGAGAGCGACGATTAACGGCTGCTCAGAAACAAAGATGGATTAATTTCCTTCAAAAAATTGTTGATCCAAGGATTAATGATGAAAGGTATGAAAACCTAATCATGAAAATCGATGGAAAAGATTTTGAAACTGAAATCTCAAAACAGGGCTCCGGGGTGAGATCGCTAGTTTGTCTTGCAGTAGATATTTTATTTAATCCTGATAAAAGGGTTGTCTTAATCGATGAGCCTGAATTAGGTCTAAATCCATTTGTGAAACAAGAATTTCTAAAGTTTTTACTTAATGAATCGAAAGAAAAGCAAATTTTTATTGCCACTCAAGATCCGACATTCGTTAATCCCGTTTTATGGAAAAACAACAATGTTGCAGTTTATTTCTATTCAGTAATTAGTGGAGAGTTCATGAAAATTGATTTAAACCAGAATCAAGAGGATCCAAACACGTTTGCTGGCTATCTACCTCACACCGTTAGCTTAAAAGACGTCCATATTTACGTTGAGGGCACAAGCGATGTGTACATTTTTCAAGTTCTGTTAGAGAAATATCTTAAGCAGACTTGTGAAAACTGGTTCGAAATTCTGAATAAAGTAGGGGTTTATCATTTGTGCGGAGACTTTTGGAGCCATCTTCTTTACACCATACCTAGCCCTCCCTACAAATGCATCATCATTTTAGATGGGGACAAAAAGGAAAGAGCTAAAGAAGTATGTGAAAAATATAAAATGGCTACAGCGCTGACCTCCAAATTCGACTTTTGTGAAAAAATTGAGGATATAGGATTAAGGCTCAGCGAAGGAGTTCATCCAATTTACTGTCTACAGGAAAACTGCATCGAAAAATATATAATCCCAGATTTTGACTGCAATAACCCTCCACAAAACTACAATAAAAGAGTCGATGGGCCCAAAAAAGCAGAAGAGTTAACTGAAATTCCTGGTGAAATAAGACAAATGTTTGAGAGAATATTTGGAACTTTATGTTTTGGACATCATAAGATACTTTATCCTAGAAATCAATTCCATGTTCGAGTGGGGTTGTAAGCTTTCGGGGGCCGACTTCTACGGCTCCAATTCTGCAGTAATTGAGGGGCTAAACATTTGAACATACAGCCAAACATTAACTTACTCCGAGTTTGTTGCTTATCTGGCATCGCAAGCGTTCATGGGGATTGCTTACATACAACCCCCTTAAGGAGGACCCGAAGAAGTTTAAATGGATATGTATAGTGGGAGGCTGGTAGTAGTGGCTGAAAGCGTTGAAGTTAAAAATCGCAGGGAACGAGAGTCTGAGAAAGAGGGTGAAGGACACGTCAAAGATTTACTGAAGTCGCAAAAGATTGGAACCGAAGGAAGGAAATTGCAAGAGCAAGTGCCTGAAGAGTTTAGTTGGGTGCAGGATATTAGGATTACTTTTGCGCAGCCATTAACATTAAGCCATAAGTATTTAGACGAAACGCATCCCTCTACTACAATAAGCCCATACTATCACATTTCACCACCTTCTTTAATTGCTCTGCAACCTTACGACATTACTACAGAAAAGTTTGATTCTGAAATTAAGGGGATAACGACAACAACTGCCGAACTATATGAAGCTCTAAGAAAGGTCCCTAGCGTCGAGTTCGGTAAGCCTAAAGAACTTATTCCCATTACGCCTGAAGCTGATTTGGTTCCACCTTCAACCAGTGGCTCGTTTAAGGATCTTGCCCGATTTATCCCAGGCTTATGTTTGATTTCGTTTCGGAATGTACCAGAAGTGAATATATCTTTGGAACTAGATTCCTCGTTCACTGCAAGAAAGGTTTCTGTTATCGATAAAATCAAGGTTGTGCCCAACCGGAAGAGGCGGCTTCTATCCTTGACATGCTCTTTGACATCGACGAAGAGACTAGGAAGGGTTTAATACACATATTATATGACAGACCTCGTGTAATAGTTGCTTGCAAACCTCCAAGTGCAGAGCTTAGCTACATCGAGCTACTAAAGAGGCTTTTACGTGAAATCTATAGAGTATGCGCAGAGGGTTTGCCCAGGCCACGACATATATCTAAAGACCTTATTTCAGCGGATAGGAGTGTGTATGTCCTCGCTGATGATTCTCCCAATGCTAGTGAGAGTAGAATAAGGGATAGGTTGAGAGAGCTCTTCTCACAAAGGTACGGCTTCCTCGTGTTATATGGAATGGAAGAAAAGTTTACCGTTAAGCCTGGTGAAGACTATCCATACCCAATTACACTAAAGCTTGTTGATGGGTCGAAAGATCATTTAATGAGGGCGGTGAAGGCATTCTACGGTTTTGTACGGGAAACGCCATTGGAGACAGGAAATCTTGATTTGTATACAGTGCTATTAGAGGAGCACTTCTATACTGAGATAAGAAAGTTGCTGAGCGATGTAAAGATGGTTTTAGCTACCGAACCCAGCTCTGAAGACGAGGAGGGAACAGGTTACGAAAGCGCACTGCACTTCGCCCTCAAAGTCTTCTGCGTAAAATATTTTATTGAGAAAGGGATCAAGACGGTCGAGACCGAGGTTGACGTACCGACAGTGGGAAGGGTGGATGTGCTTGTCAGAGAAGGTAGGCCTTCAAGCCTAGCAGTTGAGATCGAGACATTATATGGCACAGGCCTACCCATCATTAAGCTAAAGAAGACAATAGAGAGCAGGTTAAAGAGTGGGCTTGATCTATGGATTGTAGTTCCTCCTATGCAGACCTTCATATACCTCAATGAACTCCTGATCCTCAGAAGGTTATACAGGGAAGCTTATGGAGAAAGATTGGAACTTTATACAACCGATTTTGAATCCGGCACTCTGATCACGCTAGGCGACTTTATCAACAAAGTTAGACAACTACAATAGCGCTTGCAGAAAGCCTTTAGGCTTGAAGACTAAGTTCATCTACTGAAGTGTTAGCTTAAAGTTATTGGAGAGATGTGCTAAGGAGGCGGTCCCTGTTATTGAAAGAAGATTAGGAAATGTTACCCAGACAGCACCTCTCATCGTTGAAGCCTCTAAGTCCTATTTCGCAATATCACCCTTTGCGCTCAATAAGTTCAAAGAGCTTATCAAGGTCAAAAAAGCGGAGCTTACAAGGAGTTGGAAAGAAAAGTTCGACAACATACTTAACTCGTTCGTAATCGAAGCTCATCCTTATGCCGAACTGAAGTTTATGTTTGAAATAGAAGGAGCTTACTGCTGGGAGATTAGATATACAGATGCTCCGGAAAGGGAGCCAATCAGTGTAGGAATTTTACTTTCACCATACATCTTCACCATATCCGGTTATTCAACAATCTTAGACGAAATGAAAAGGGTTGTATCATCCCAGCTCAATCTCGTATTTTTGATAAAGGAAACTTTACCTACAGTAACAGAATGTTTCAAATATGTAAGCCAGAGAAATATTATCTTCCTTTTAGATGAAAAAGGAGAAAAATTTTACCTTATAGAAAAAAGCGGGAAACTTTCGGAATAAAGTGCTCTTCAGGTCGACAGCTTCCTCTCAAGATTTCTACCTCTAGCTGAAGGTAGCATTCAAATAAGCAGGACATGGCCGTCCCATCTAAAAGACTATATAGAAAATCTAAAATACCTCAATAAATTCCCGCGAGCATTCGCGATCCGGAAAAGGATACCTAGCGTAGAATTAAAAATGAGACAAAACATTAGAGAAGAGCTTAAAAAGTTTTTTGGCGACCAATGGAAGGAAAAAGTAAAAGAAAGGTTAGGAAATAAAGTAAGGAAACTTGAAAAGGTTATTGAAAACAGACCTGACAAAGACGAAGTTAAAGACTTTCTAGATGGTGCTACCATAGGAGATATAGCAAGAACATTTCCAGAGGCAATTAAAGTAGATAAAAGCGCAATGGATCACTTAGAAATTATCATTCAATACAGGAAAGTTTTCGAGCACCCGCTCAAAGATCTAGAAGCTGATCTGGAAGAAAAGACGTATAATAAACTTCAGATAGCTTTAGACTTTATAGAAAAGGTTATCTGCCTAGAATGAAGTTGTTCGAGCTTTCTTTAGCCCCCCTTTTCTTTCCTGATCTTCTTTACAACCTCCTGGTAGAGTTTCCAATTTTCACCTAAATTTTAACTTAGAATTCTCGTTAATCTGAAGACAGGTGGTCTTTTTATTTTGACAATAGTCATGAATGTGACCGGAATCGATTCTGTGCTTCTGGTTAAATTTTCTGGAGGAACCCTCTTCTGGAAACGTGGGCTTGGCATCCATTTTTGCTTTTACTAGTATCGGTTTCAGGCAACATGAATTTTGGTCAAAAATTGGGACAATTAAGGGGGAAAGTAGGGTCTACTCAGCAACAGTCATGTTCCTTATGTTGGAGGCGGGCGTTTTATTCCTTCAAGAGGAAATTGAAGAGGATGTTCCGCTAAGGTGCTTAGGAACCCGCTTTTTGGCGAGGGGCTTTTCTTCTTCGTACTAGGATTAATGCCGCGACGGCTATTACCGTGAGGATTGCACCCGCTATCACGGTGTTTGTGTAGTCTTGTACTGTTGTGGGTGCTGTGGTTTGAGATGAACTCAGCGTGGTGGTAGGGGTCGTTGTCACGATGATCGATGGTAGCTCAGTTGTAGGAGTGGAGCTTGTTGAAGAAGCGGTTGGAGTCTGTGGCGGAGTCGTTGAAGTGGTCGTGGATGAAGTTGTCTGTGTAGTGGAAGGCGTGGTTGTCTTTGCGGCTATGGCGAAAGTTGAGAAGCCAGGCGTTTCTGCAACGAATTTAAAGTGTGTTACATTTTCGCCCACATTTTTGGTTGGAAGCTCATCCCACCTTCCAGCATGGTACCTGAGCATAACTATGTTTTCAGCTGTGGCATTGTTGGCTGCAAGCCACTCCTTCAGAACCCAGAAGGTGATGCTAGCCTCTTTAAACGCATCCTTAGATATGTTTATGCTGATTTCATGGTAGGCGTAGACTGGGATTAGAGGCTTAGGCACGTCTGGAGGTTTTTCAGCTAGCTTTTCAAAGGATATTGTGACGTTTCTGGTAGCCTCCTTCAGCGTGATTGTAATGTTTGATATGTGGGAGTTTGTTATGTTTAACTTTATGACGGTGTCGGGTGAAGCTACAGCTATGCTTATTGTAAAGTTCTTTTCGACACTTATCTCTGGAAGCTCTTTTGGAGTTTTCACGAATATGGGCGCTTTAGGGCTGAAGACTTTCTCAGGAACCTTGTATGGTATGTTAGGTTGTCTTTGGTATGTGTGAATGTTCTGCAGCACCCAGTAGAGTTCGCCAACGTTGCCTTCAATTTCATCCTTAACCTGTTGGGCTAGCGTTTCAAAGTCTATTTCGCCGACCTTCCTAGCTTCATAGACTGTTAGGGCAACGCCTTCCGGTAGGGAGCTGTCTATCTGCCTTGTGGACACAACTTTGCCCGTTAGCTCGAACACTCCTGTCACGTTCACGAACTGCTCGTCTTGGTGGAAGCTTGACACTCCGGCGGCGAGCAAAATCTCCTCGCGCTTCGGCGGGACGCTTAGCTTATTCCATGCCGCTAACCCCTCGAGCCTTGCGTCGACAACCGTGTCCTCGCCCGCGCATTCTCGGAGGACCTCCTGCACGCTCATGTATCCGCCATAGCAGTTTGAGATGACCTTCACAACCTTCCCAAGATATTTGCTGGAGTTAGCTTTTAGCTCAGCGGCTGATGGAACGCTTTCGTATGTTATAGCTGTTTTAACGTCATAGAGAACCACCTTCCCATATGAGCCGGCGAACCCTCCTACTGCAGGCATCGACTGTTTAATAAGATTGAATATTGGGTGGTCTGTGGGGATAATTATTCCATTAGTTACTGTGGGCGCGTCATACCAGTACTCGTATTCAAAGTTGAAAAGCCATAGACTCTCGTTCTCCTCACCCTTTAGGAAACTTTTGAGGAGCTGCCTGTCAAGTTTTAAAGCGAAATCTGTGGCACCCTTCAACATCATGCTTAGAACGTCTAAGGGTTCTGCAGGCTTCTCGACAAGGTATCCGACGGTTATTGGAAACTCTATATATGGTGGCTCGTCGGGATCATAAAGTATTGAAACCTGTCTCCTGTTAGCGCTTACTTTGACGAGGCTGAACTTGTAATCGTCCGGATTTTCCAGGATTTCGCTTACTGTCGCCGGAGCACCCTCCTTATCAAACGTCACCGACTTCGCAACTATAACGCTCATAGACACGCCTGTAAGGCTGATGTTTCGTGGAAGCCTCCAACCCTCCACATGAGCTAGCCCCTTATCGCTCTGATCCGCAAAAACTAGGTAGAGGTCTCGTGGCGTTGCCAGTATGAAGGATTCCGATGGCAACGTTATAGGCAGAAGCTTCAACACATCCTCTGGGATAGTGCTTCTGTAAGAGGAAACATCATCCTTTAAGGTTTCGGGGACGGCGAAGGATGCTCCGCTAATGGAAGCCGATGGAAGCTCAACCTTAACCTCAACATTTCCTCGGGAGGCGGCTGAACTCCCCTCATACCTTAAATCGCCTAAAAATGTTGCGGTGATGGTGACGGACGTTCTAATACTGACAATTGGCGCCGTGTAAACTGCTAAGGCAACCCCTTCATCATTTGTTACAGCAATATTTGGGCTGACAGAACCCAGCGTAGTTGTAAAGGCTATCTGCTTGCCGGCTAAGGGCTGTCCATCAGAAGCCAGTTTAGCGGCTAATGTAATGTTCTGGCCGGAGACTATTGTGAAAGTTTCAGGTGAAAGGGTTAGCTGGGTTGCCTTACGAAGTTGGGCAGAAGCTGACGGCAACATTAGGCTGGATTGTATGATGATGATGGTTAGAAAGGCCGCCAGAACAGCCCATTGTAACCTTCTGAAAGCTTTCCCCAACATATTCTACCTCCATTTATGGTTAAACATATGATTAAAGGTAAATATATCTTTTTCATAATATGTCCTAAAGGGGTATCATATGAAATCTAATAGGAAATGATGGAGATTGTAGCGTTCCCCCCTTTCTGCACAATAAACTTTACCGAGGCAAACAATACTTAGCGTATCTGGTATGAGCGTTTTATTTGGATGATCTATTATCTTAAGCTCTCCAAGGATTCTATTCAACTGTGCTTTTATGACAAAGTTAATGTGCCCACTCCTATAAAACATGTTCATCCGTATGAGAATCCAACGTAGGTGTTTGTGTGGAGTTCCTGAGCTTATTCTTTGTATTTGAAGATGTTTGTTTTAAGTTCTGTCGATATTGTTAGCGGGTTCTCCTTGAACAGTTCTACTGTTTTATCAGCTACTTTGACCTTGAGCCATATTTCTACGTTTATTTTTGTTTCCTCCCTATTTCTTATGTGCTCCACCCAAAGCTTCGGTATTTTGGAGTTGTCTATTGTTATGCTAAACGCTATCGTATCCGTTTCACCTGGTGCGATCGCCTTAGGGCTTTCCTGTTCTCCGACACATAAAACAGTTCCACCGCCTGTCTTTACACCGAAGGCTATCCCATTAACGTACAATGGTATTGCTTTGAGACTGTTCTCAATTGTTATGTCAGCTCTGAGCCTTGTTTCATAGGGTGTTACGTTGACCAACTTAACCACAGCCTTTCTAACTACAACCTTGCCTAGGACGCCCACGTCATATTCCCTGTTCAACTGTTGCTCGACAGGAAACATTTTTGTTTCAACGGCTGTTGAAAATCTTATTGGCAGACCCACACTGCCTACAGGCGTGTTAACTGTAATATTGCCGTCTATAGACACATCGGATTTCTCCCCTTGGCTGAGGTGGCGATACCAAAAATCGTCGATTAGAGCATTGTCTATCACAACATTTGCAACTAAAGAAATGTGCCCTTGTCTAATTTCCTGGGCGGGAATATCGACGTTAGCAAGCCTAAGCCCGCTAAGCGAGATCGCCAAACTGCCACGCTCAATCCTAACGTTCGCGGGAAAACTGTTATCTACACTAATGCGAGCCTCTATCGGCGTATTAGCCTCTGAAACATCGCCGGGTCTAACATAAAGCTCTACACCGGTAACGCTGACAGCACCTTTCAAACTCTCTCTGGACAGAAAATAATATGCTACCCCGCCAACGATGAGAGCGGCAACAATTATAGCTATCAACACCTTGCCAAGCCTACCCATTCCACCACCTTAGATGATACAGATGCAAAATTCTAAATAAACTTTCCGCTAAACTGACAATGTGGCTAGTAGCAGAGGTGGAAATTCGCCCTCTTTACAAGGTGAGGTAAGCACAAAGCTGAAGAAAACTTCACAATAGATGTGGCATGGTAGCATCCCAGATCTTTAGGTTCATGAAACAATCAAACAATTTCTTTAAAGAGTCGTACACGTGTACACATTCAACAAGAGTCAATTCAATCCTTCTACCAACTTCATTCAAATTTTTTGACATTTAGGGCATACGGTGTCCGATGATTTGACCTGGGCTTCACAGTTTTTGCAATAATATTTCATCCTCCTTTTCCGATCTCGGCCATTCGGAAAACGTTTAAATGTTTCCTTGTGTTAGCCTCTATAACAAACTTTTCTTCCTCATCTAATATTCTGATTTAGAATAAAACGATTGCCAAGGGAAGAGCAAAAAATGGTGTGATTTGAGTTTCCTTTTGCGTTATCTGATTTTGTAGGTCGCTTATTTTTGCTTGAAGACTTGCTATTTGAGAACTGTAGAATTCTTTGATCTAAGTCGCCTACATTAGAATTCCTTCTACTTCAAGACCAAAACATCGTTGCCTCTGCAGCTTGTCCAAAGAATTGGAGATTATTCAAGTCGCGAGATCGTGATACCTCAAAACATATCATACCTATCGTTATAGGTGATGTTTAATAAAATTACGTTCATTAATATTTGTATAGGAAGCATATAATTTTTGGAGGGGAAATATATGAAGCTTGCAATAGCATCTGACGCTCACCTTTCCAAAGCTTTATGAAAATCATCATCCTCCCTATGATTCCAAAATAGTCCTTCAAAAAATGTCTTTTCCCGATTCTTGGAGAATAAATTTTTTATAGCCAAAATGATGAACCTATTGCTAAGGGTGTGAATGTTCCATACGATGTGCTTCTTCTATAAGTGTAAAGAATTACATTTTAATACATATTTTTAAAAAATTATGTAGAAAAAATATATATCTAAAATACATAATTTTTTTAAATGCTACCTTCAAAAAAATGACTTCAAATGAATGGAGCGGATGAGCTCATTTTCGAAGTAATTGATGAATATCTGTCTATCTTCGGAGATAATACGAAAAAGTCGATATACTATTTTCTGGAAAGAAACTACGGCCTCCGTAGCAAAGAAGATATTGTATCGAACTTGGAAAAGTTTCACGAGGGGCTGCGCTCCATATTCTGGATCGGAGCATACATACTCGAGAAGCATATAATCATACGCCTGCAGGAAAAAACTAAAGTTCAAGTCCCGTTAGACCCGGACACGGACTTTGTTGAAGCGGTTAAAAAAATAAGGCAGGCCATAGAAAATTCTGCACCATAAAGTATAATGTTCTGTGGTCTACTGGGGACATAATTCTGAGCCCTACTTATCTAGTTTTGGGATGTCTGCGGAAAGGGTTTATCCTTGAACCTTCCCAAGCCTACGAAGGCTTGGAGGCTTTAGTTCAGAGTTCAAGCCTCACATCTTTTGCTCGAGTGGAGGCTGAGGGATAGACGCATGGTGTGCACTTGCACGCTCTCCTCTTTGAGCAAGCCCGTCCCACAATCACCTTCGAACCATTCTTCTGAAAGGATGTTGGGACGATTATAGCTGTCACAGTCTCTTTCACTCCCTTTTTCTGTGAAATCGTAGCATGGGATGGAAACGGACTTCAGCGTCCTCAAGACCACATCCTTTACATCCATGATTTTTTCACGCAAAATTCTATTGTAATCTGATTTTAAGCTTTGCATTCGAGCGATATGTTATGGGATGGTTGGTGCTTGAAGCTGGCTGAACATCTGTTCTATAAGATGCTCCGCCCCTATCCAGACGCCTCCGCTTACTATAAAAAGTATGCCTGCGTAGAGGAGGCTTGAGCCCCAGAAGCCTCCTCTCGCCTCCTTTATTGCGAGCGAGTTCACTACAGTTACCAGTATCACGAGCGCCGTGTTTCCCGCGTTTATGATGTCCAAGGGTATCTGGCCAAGCTGGAAGTAGGGTAGTGAGGTGAGCGTGGACGTGAAGAACTTGCACAGGTTTCCAAGGACGACGAGCAGGGCTACCGTTATAGGCTGCAGGGCCATTACGACGCCTTCGAAGCTTTTTGTTACAGATATCCTCCTTTTCCTGAACTCCTGAAATTTTATTAGGCTGTTTCCCAGCGTTTTCCCAACTTCTATCGTGTTCGCCCCGCTTCTGAAGGCATCGAGGAATATCTTGTTGAACATGTAGACTTTATGTGACGATGACTCTGAGGCTAGGAGGTTGAAGGCTGTTTCCCCACTTACCCCAATCTTAAGCCTTGTGGAGAGCCTTGAAATCAGCTGCTTGAGTGGGCCGAGCTCCATGTAGAGGACGTAGTCGAGGGCTGCCTTCAGGTTCGATGTCGAGGCAAGGCTTTCACCGAGGGCCTTCAGGAAGACCGGATAGTTTTCATCCACGGATGTAACATATGCTTCAAGCTTGTAGGCTAAAGCTCCTGGAACGAGCATGAGCGCTCCGGCTGAAATCAGCCCATATGGGACGCCTAGAGTCAGCGCTACCGCGACTGAGACGGGGAGCGCGCAAACTGTGGCCAGGAAGCTGGTCTTGAACAGCCTGTAGAGGTTTGAAGGGCTTCTGCCAGTGTACACGAGCGGCTCTCTCATGGCAACCATTCTGAAGCCGACGAACATGAAGGCTATGGATGATGCGGCTACAATGTAGGATATTATTACAATGTTTTCGTCTGCCATGAATATTGTCAGTATCGCCACCGTCATGACGACGAAGACTGAAACGCTCTGGAAGGTTGAGAACATTCCCCCCAGAAGTCTCATGGACTCCAGCATTCTCGTGCAGAAGCCTGAATATTCTTCCATGATCGTGGAAAGCTCGAGTTCGAGAAACTCCTTCAGCCTTGGACTTGAAAAGCCCTCTGAAAAGCGTACGAGCATGTCCTTTAGGGGAGACTTCACCGTGTTGGACACGTAGAATATTGCTTTACCGAAGCCGTAGCCGAATTCTTTCGCAAGCCTCCTTATCGACTTGAAAACCCTACTGTAGAAGCCGTATTCAGGAGATTCTGCGACTGTTTCGATGAGCCTGTCGGGTCCAGCTTCCCCCAAGCTTACAGCGTACATGTGTATTACGCTGGTGACGAGGAGCATGTCGAGCCTCGTCCTAGAACGTTTCATCGACACTGTAAGCATGTAGGCTGCCGGCGCCGACGCACCCAACAGCACTACGGCAGCCTGAAACATTCTCCCCTGCACTAGGAGGAGGGATGCTAGAATGCATAGTGCTGCTAGGGCTAGGGCTGTAAGCTTTGTTGAAGCAAGCCTTATTCTTGCCAAGGTTTAAGACCCTTCCTTATCCTGTCCAGGGCCCATTTTAGGCCGTTGTTGTCCACGGATATCACCGTCCTCCACACGCTCAAGTAGGCTGGGTCGTTTTCTGCAAGCCACTTTAGCAGCTCAGCCCTCAACTTCATTTCCTCGTACAGGACGTCCAGCTTGTCCAGCTCCATGCCCCTCAGCGGCAGAACCTTGGCCTCGATAAGGTAGCTTGAGCCTGTGAACCTGTGCTCGTCCGAGTCGAAGTCGTAGTTGAACGACGGCATATAGTTCAGCTGCCCTGCTTCGCTGTCGAAGCCTATTATCTCGTTCACAGACGTAACCCTTCTAATAAACTTGTGCCCCCTCTCGATCCTAGCCTGGAACAGTGCGAGGTTGAGGCTGTCCACGTGGCTTTTCGGTACACTTATCGGGTCTGAGGTGAGCCTCTGAAAGAGCTGGCCAAGGTTTCCTGCGTGCATTGTCGACAGAACAGGGTGGCCTGTTTCTATCGCCTGAAACGCTATTCTACCCTCTTCACCCCTTATTTCCCCTATTATTATATAGTCAGGCCTCTGCCTCAACGCTGCCTTGACGAGGTCGAACATGCTTACCGGGCTTCCTGTGTGCAGTCTCGTAACCTCCCTAACCCAGTTCTTGTGAGGTATGCTCACTTCAGGGGTTTCCTCTATGCTGACGACCTTCGCGTTCGGCTTTATGAAGGCTGTTAGGGCGTTCAAGGTTGTAGTCTTACCTGACGCGGTTTCACCGCACACGAAGCATGAGACGCCGACGTCGAGGAGCATCCACATGTAGGCTGCAAGCTGGGGGGAAAGTGTCCCCCACCTTATAAGGTGGGCTACGGATATCGGTTCCCTGCTGAACTTTCTTATTGTAAAGTTGCTTCCCCTAAGGCTTATGTCTTCTCCGAACACTATGTTGAATCTTGACCCGTCTGGAAGGTGTATGTCGACTATGGGGTTCGAGAAGCTTAACACCTTCCCATACCTTTCGGCGATGCTCCTGAGAAGCCTGTCCACCTCCTGCTGCTCGACGTGCACGTTTGTTTCAAGGTAGCCGAAGATCTTGTGGTAAACGAATATTCTCCCACCTCCTGGAATCGATATGTCTTCAAGCCAGTCGTCTAGGAGGAAGGGGTCTAGGAAGCCGTGGCCCACCTTCTCTCTCAGAAAATGATATAGGAGCCATCCTGGGTCGCCTTCAACCTTCAGCCGCCCCCTTCTCAAGGCCTCCCTGAAGAGCCTGGTTAAAGCAGCCTCCCTGTCCGTTTCAACATTCTCTCCTTTGACGATCATCTGGGCTACAGCCGCTTCAGCCTCCTCTATCAGGCTCTGGCTCTGCTTCGGAGGCTCGATCACGTTATATGATCCGACTTCCCCCCCTGTCACAACGTGGACGAATATTCCTTCGCCGACAGGATATATTATGTTGGCCCCTTCTCTGACGTCCATGTCGAAGCCTAGCTCCACAACGTAGGCAGGCTTCTCTTTAACCCCTTCAAGGTAGTCTTTCAGGTACGGGCACAGGCTTAAAGCTTCCTCAAGAGTCTTGGGTTTACCCATTTTCAGAAGCCTAGCCTCCGGAGCCTCCACGCGCCTTCTGAGGAGGCGGGCTAGGAGCCTTAGGCTTGGAAGCTTCAAAGTTTCACTCCCCCGAGGGGCATAACCCTTAAGCCTATCGAGGGATGGATTTCAAGCATGATGGTGCTCTTTCGCCCGCCGGTGCCCCAGAGCTTCACAACCTCCAGCACCTTGACTGGCGTGTTGGCGAACTTCGTGTTACGCAGTCTAAGGTAGACGTCGCTTGCAGCCTTCAACCTCATCACATTCTCCTCCGCTAGGCTTCCCGAATGAAATGTCGCTATAACAGTTTTCCCGTCTGAAACAATATTCTTCATCCTTGTTATGAACGTTAGAAACTCGTGCTGGGGGGTGTCCATTGACATGACACTGAGGCTGTCTATTGCGACGCAGTCGAACCTTTCCCTCTGAAGCTCTAGGAAGCCCCAGACGACCCGAAGGAACAATGTCGAAAGGAAACTGTTCCACTGCCCACCTTTTACGTGAAGAGGGTATATGGTAAGCTTTCCAGAGAGAAAATATGGTGTAGCGTCAAGCTTCACTGAAGCCATCATCTCCAAATACTCTTTCACAGTCGACTCACCTGTCACAACACAGGCTTTCATACCGTCCCTGAGCATCGAGTATACTATCTGCTGGGTGAACACAGTCTTCCCTGAACCGTGTTCGCCTTCAATGGATATCATGCTAGGGTGAGGCAGTCCCCCGCCAAGGTCTTCGTCCAACTCTCTGACGCCCAAGCTTACGACCTTCAAGACTTCACAGCCTCCCCTACTGCGGACACACCGTAGTGTGACGCGAAGACCACCACGACGGTTGAGCCGCTTAAGATGTCGGGCGCGCTTTCAGGAAGCTTCGCCACAACCACAGCCTCTTCACCTGGGTTTATGAAGTTGTGCTCGCTCGAGAAGATTGTTTGGGAGCCTGTAACCCTTACGGTGGCGTTGAAGGCTACTAGGTAGGAGAGCTGCTGGCCACCGGCCGAATAGTAGACTATTAGGTCATTCCAGCCAGGCTTCAGGAAGACCGTCGTGGAGCCAGTGTTCCTTACAAGCGCTGTAACGTTCCTTTCCCCCACGTCGAGCACCGTGAGCTCGAGTGAAGTGCCAACCCTCATCTTTTCAGCGTCCAGGGCATGCTTTAACGTGTCCACGCTGCCCTCTGCAAAAGAGTAGAGGGAGAGGGAGAGGGCTGCAGTGAACATGAGTAGGCCTATGAGGACGATGGAGCCGGATACTATGCTGCTCGACCCCCTCCTGCCCATTCTCATCACCTACGGGGGCGGTGGGAAAAGGTACGTGCTCCCAGCCCCGCCTGAAGGCTTCACGAGGACCTCGTACATTGGCGCCTGCGGCACACCATTCTCCGGGTACACTGTTACCGTAACAGTCTCCCTGGGCGCCCACGAGCCGTCGCCGTCCACATCCTTGAGCGTGAAATGGTTAGGGGATGGCGTCTGGCTGTAGGTGTAGAGTCTCGCGTAACCGTATGGGCCGACGTAGACGTCGAGTGAAGTGTAGTCTTCTATCGGAAGATAGCCTATGTTCTTCACGTACACTACGAAAGTGCTTCCGTTGACGCAAGCGTACACGACTTCAACCTTAAGGTCTGAAGCCCTCTTCATCTCGTTCAAGGTTTGGGCCATGTTGTTTCTCAGCAGCCCAGCCGAGTATATCGCGTACGCTGAGAAGCCGCTGGCCATGACGATGCAAGCGAGCACGAGAATCGACTCGCTTAAAGTTGTGCTACTCAAGGCGGCTTCCCCTCGTAGTTGACGTTAACCTTTTTCAAGATCTTCCTGAGAAGGGTGAAGGCTATTTCCTCAAGCTCCTTCATTTCAAGCTTCAGGCCTGAGGTTTTAGCTGCACCATATATTATTAGCAGAAACTCTTCCATGGTCAAGCCTCCGAGCCTAGCCTTGCTCATGGCGTCAACCACGTAGTTGACATACTGGCTGGACTTTGGCGGAAGATAGCCTACGCTCTCACAATATTTTGAAAGGTTGAGAACGTCCTCGGCTTCGAAGCCGGCGTCCAGCAGGTACCAAACCCACTTTATTATAGAGAAGCCTGTTTCAAAGCCTATGGGCTTGGCTTCCGCAATTACTTTAGCAACCTCCAAAACAGGCTTCTCAGGAGGAGCTTCTGCAGGTGCTTCAACAGCTTCCTCCACAGGCTTCTCTGTAGGCTTCACTTCCTCTTTGGCTGCAGCCTCCATTTCGGCAGCCTTGCGCGCCTGCTGAAGCTCCTGCTCGCTTGTTATAACCCTCAGTAGGTTGAAGGGGTTCTCGATGTCCGTTATAGCTGACCTTATGTCAACTATAGCCTTCTTAAGCTCTTCAACCGTCCTGCTAAGCTCTTCAGAAGTCTTCCTCAGCCCCTGCTTAAGCTCTTCAACATCTTTTTCAATTTTACTCAGCCTGTCTGTTTCATCGGCCACAACAAATCACCTTCAAAAAAATTTTGAGGGGGGTCCTAGCCGAGGTCCACGTACTCATTATGCCTCAGGCCAGGAGGTATCTGGCGTATGACAGTCAACGCTGGCCCTGTTCCAATCTTTACTTCAACCTTGACCATGTCATATGATGTCATAGGATGCTTGGTTACATTCACCTGGATGACGAGGAAAGCTTTCTCGTTAAGCTCCAGAAGCGTATCGTTGTCATCGTTGTAGATTACAAAGAAGGCCACTTCCCTCCCATGGTAGCCACTACTACTATTCAAGTAGTTGATAACGTCCTCCAGTGGAGGATCCACTCCAAGTTCTTTTTCATTTTCATTTAGAACCCCAGCGTATATGTCTGCGATTGTGAAGTTGCTGGTGAAGACTGAGACCATCACGCTTTCGGTGCCTAGGTCCACCATCGACCTGCCCACGGAAAGTCTAGCAGGTATGATCAAATAGTTTATGCGCTGCACTGTGTCATTAACTTTGCCTATCACAGAACCGTCAAGCTCCAGCGAACTTGAAACAGAGTCAACACCTCGCCCAATGGTGTCCCTAGACTTCTGCGCAGCATAGTAGCCCATGTTTATTATAACGTACGCAACTGCAGACGCTACCACAACGAAGGCTATGATCACTATCGCCGTCTCTATTCCTATTGTTCCCCTGCGGGCTCTGGAGGCTCTGTAGCGTTTCAAGCCAGCTCCCCCCATGCTATTCGATGGTTACGTAGGCGTTGGCAGGTATTGCTTCGGGGACAGTAAACTCTATCGTCAGGGGAGCGCTCTTTTCAGGCCTGACCTCTATGAGCACGTTGTCTCTCGGGAAAGCCCTCTGGCTGGCGTCCAACTTGATTATAAGGTAGCCCTTCTCGAAGAAGTCCAGTGAATCGTCGTGGTTGTCGTTTTCGACCACGAGGACAGCCTTAGTTTCAACAACATACTTGTAGTTGGAGACAGCGCTGCCTGTTTGACTAGGTAGTGTTACCTCTCCTGTAAGATAGTTTATTTTTGAACCAACTAGAGAGAGGGTGCCGTTTCCGTTGTCAGTGTACACTGTGGTACCTACTGTGATTGTTACGCTTCCTGGCACGACAGGGGTGTGATCCAGTGTGATTTTCTCATTAATGGTGTCTTTTTCTCCGACCACACTGACAGAGTTAACGATCTTCTCGTAAGAGACTACTGCTGCTCCACTTGTTGCCCCTTCCTTTAGCACTAGTTCACCAGTCTTATAGTTTATGTATTCACCCTGTTCTGGATTTTGTGCCCAGTTGCCGGCGCCATCGTCAGTATAAGTACTACCACCTACTACTGTGATTGTTACGCTTCCTGGTAGTATTGGTTTTTCAGACAGCGTTCCCTTTCCAGTCCCGTCTAATGTTATGGTTTCGTTTACGATTGTTAGTCTTGTTGTCACTTCGTCGAAGCTCATTCCCGTTGGGTCTACGTTGTGGTTTATGCCGGTGTATATGTTTGCTACTGCGACCCTTGTCCCTATTTTGATGCTTACGACCGTCTCGTTGGTCCACATTGGCACGTATTTGACGCCGAGTGTTTTAAGCGGTATTATTATGGTTGCAACGTTGTTGGCGCTTTCAGATTTCAGTAGCATGCTTCCGTCTAATGTGAGCGGGCAGCTTGCTTCCTTCAAGCCCTGCTGTATGGCTTCCTTGCTCTTCTCTGTCGAGGTGAGACCCATGTTTACGACCATGAAGGCGAACGCTGCTGCTACGATGACGAATGCTATTAGGACGATTGCGGCCTCGATACCTACAATGCCCCTCTTATTCGATCTCCGCATATTCATTCGGTTCCATTCTTCGGGGCCGATATTTAAAAGAATTATGTAGTGACAATCTATACTTCAAATATATATTTTAAAATATGTATTAAAATGTAATTTTTTATGGTTCTATAAAAAGAACGTTGTATTTTTCAAGGAGCTCGCGTATTTCCCTGTAGAAGGAGTAGCCTTTTTCTGTAAGCTTGACACCATGCTCGTTCCACACCACCATGTCAAGGTACGAGAGCTCCTGGAGCTTCACCTTAAGGCTTTCTGGGTTAAGGTTGGCCATGTACATGACCCTCGTAACCTTCGCCCAGCCCGTCATCCTGCTCAGCTTGTGTATGGCATCCAATATGGCAAGGTACACTTCAAGCTTCCCCCTGCGCTTTAGGAAACGCAACTCCCTCGAGTGCACGGTAGCATCCCTCAGTGTACAGAATGATGTGTAGGGATTTTGACCTTTATAAATTTTTTGCCAACAGGTTTCTAGGTTAAGTAGAGATAAGCTGTAAATCGTTTCCCCTACTCCACCCCCTCCCTCTCGATTAACTTATTGAGGGCTTTTGGGGTGAACCCTCGTCTCCACATCTTTTGCACGAGTAAACCTGCTCTACTCAATAATATTGTTACGCGAAAACCAGGGGCTTCATACTCCAAATATTCTGCAGCCCTTTTCATCAACGAGTTCCAGCCCCCCTTTTCTAAAATAAACATTTTCCATGAGCATAATTCAATTTTTTCAAGTTTAAAAATTTAACACTTGAGCTCTATGAAACAGAGAACATTTCATTAGAAAAAAGTTGATTTACAAAATTATTAAAAAATTAAGAGGGGTATATTATTTACAAGTGAACTTATACTGTCTACTAGGAGGCTACTGCTGGAATTTTGTGGTGAACGCTTTTTTGATGGCTTCCGATATCTTTTCTCCTATGCCTTCTACTTCCTCGATCCTGTCAAGGTTTTCCGCAACATTTTTCACGGTTTCAAACTTTTCAAGTATTCTTTTTGCTTTGACCGTGTTAACGTACGGTATTTGCGATAGCATTGAGAGGGCTACTTCGCTGTAGTCTTCTGTCCTCTTTATTTTTGGGATCGTGTAATGTTCAGCCTTCTCTCCCTCCATCTTTTTTGCCAGGTTTGCTAGCAGTATTGCTGTATAATGTTTTGATGGCGTGAAAAGAATTGGGATGCTGTAGTTGAGCCATATCGTGTTTATTGCACCGTATATGCTTCCAATGTTCCATCCCCTTTTAGCCTTCTCAAGTATTGCTGGCGAGCCTTCTATGAGCAGTGCGCTTCTGATTTCGAGTGAGGCTATGTTGGAGAGCTGTGTCCAGAGCCGGTTGTCTCTGATGCTGTGGGCGAAGTCGAAAATGTCTTTTCTTTCTATGAGGATCGACATCTGCTTTTCTTCGGCTGGGAAAAGGTAGTCTCCGCACTCGAGCTTTTCAACCTCATATTTTACTCCAAGCTTGGAAAGCTCTTCCAGAACCTTTTGAGCGAGAGCCGCTTCCCTCGAGTCAACTTTAAGCATACCTGTCCATCACCCCAACCTTTCCAACTTCAACTGGATGATTGAATGCTGCGGAAAGAAGTCTTTCTACTGGAGGAATAATCTGTCTCCTCCAATAGTACTCGTATCCTGAAACCTGAATGTTTGGGAAACTGTCTTCTGTCACAGGCTCAACCTCTATCCTGTTTTCTGCGGAAACTATCACGTAAGAGATTTTGTCTCCAACGTTAACCCTGTAACCTTTCTCCTTCAGCTTCTCTAGAGCCCTCAGGTGGGGAATGTTTTTGCTCTTGTAGCTTTTAACTGGCCTGCTTAGGCTCCTATACAGGACAAGCTTTTCATCGAATTCTCCGTCCAGCATCTTGAAAAAGTATCCGTTAACCTTTGACACGATTTCCTCCACGCTTTTTCCAGCGAAGACCATTTCGATCGCCTCCTCAAGCACCTGCTTAGAAAGCTGGCACCAGTCTCCTCTAACAGTCTCCAACCCAACCATAACAGTCTTTGGCTTGGGAAGCCATGATCCGTCAACGTAAACTGCTTTTGCAGCATACTTCTTTTTTGTGACGAAAACAATTTTTTCGAAAACCTTGTCCAACTCTATCTCCGAATCTTCTCCAAGCTCAGCTTTTATGACACTGTTCAGGTGAGGGAGTATAACGTTTTTTGCTTCATCGAATGAGCTTCTGCAGTCTCCGGGCAGTTTAACGAAAATCGAGTCCGTGTCACCGTAGACCGCCCTCCCATATCCTCTGGCGTCCAAAGATTCTTTGAGCTTCATGAGAACCCTTCTACCTTTTTCCGTCACCTTAGAGATTCCGTCTGGATAGTAGAGTCCATTTTTTCCGTCACCGTATCTTCCCATGACTCCGACGGCAGAGTTTATGATAACCTTCAAGGCTGTCTGCTGGGCGTTGAGGCTCTGGTATGTGACAGTATCTCCTTTGGACGCCGCCTCCTTCATAGCCTTCTTTAACGCAATCCTCCTTTCTAGCAGAAGCTTTACCGCATCAGAAAGGCCTGTTACTCCAGCGTTCTTGAGTATTGTTGGATAAAGTGAGACTATGTCGAAGACGTAAACGTTTTCTATCAGACCAGGCTCTGGATCAAATATCATTGCACCCTGAACCTCTTTCATGCTGAAAAGGGATCTTCCTGGCACAACTACCCCCTGTTTTCTCAGAATACTTGACCACACAAGCGTTTTCTCGTAAACCTTGTCCAACGTGATACACGCTTCTTCCGCGACCATTTCGTCAACATGTGAGAACGTGTACTTTTTGTCCAGCAGGTAGAGTGCTCTAGCGTGCATCATGTTTATTTCCATCAGCCTTTTCCTATCCTTCTCGAACAGGCTCCAATAGTGTTCTCCGACATCGTATGCTGTTGGAAGCGTTTCCCCGAACTCGTGCACGTACACGTCCTTAAGCTTCCACGTGCTTGGAGCAGGAGGCTTCTGTCTCCTGAACATAATGTAAGGTTTCATAAGGTCATAGAATGATGTCCTGTGCACGAGCTCTAGGCTGCCTCCACCATCTTCTTTGAGCAGGAGAGACTCTATCTTTTTCCTATCGTATTCGATGTTCCATCCTATGATGACATCATATTCTTTGAGAGTCTTCTTAACCAAGTCTATGCAGTCTCCTCCAACAGCTGTCTCGAATGTTCCGCTGGAGTCTTCTCCGACTACAGAGAACGCTATAACAGTTTTCCCGTCTCTTTCGTCGACTTCAGTGTCAACGTATGCTCTGGCAGCATGTTTTCTGCTGCTGTTGAACATTCTGTCAAGGTCCATCCACTTGTCCAAGGCAAGCCTTCTAGCGTATGGGATGTGGGAGTCTAGAACGCTTACGCCCATCGACTCAAGCTTTCTTGTAAGATCTCCAACCTTTTCCGGTGTAGGACATGATATTTTAGCCAGAAGCCTTAAGCCTGGAAGCGGAAACACTTTTCGCGTCTCATATTTTATGACCGCATTATATTGTTTAACGGTTTCCCTAACCCTGTCCAAGTCCTCTTTGAAGATGTAAACGTGTGGGAGGACGCTTGATCCTCCGGGAAGGTTTTCTGGGTCGACGACAACCTCCCTCTTGCCTGGAAGAAGGTAGTGGACTTTACATGATTCAGGCTCATGCCATGCGCTCACGATCTTAGGCAAAGCAGTCCACCCTCTTTTTCGACAACGTACCCGCTTTTGAGCAGAAACTCTATTGCAGCATCCACCTGCTTCTCGCCTGCAACCTCCTTTAGGCGGTTGTAGAGTTCTCTCCTGGACGTCGGCTGCTTCAGATGCTGTATTATTGTGTCGGCTAGAACTCGGCTGTCGACGTCAGAGCCTGGAACCCTTGTAGGCTGCATATGCTCTTCGACTCCAGACTTTTCGGTTTCAAAGTATATTATGTTGAAGGTGTCCTTAGAGTTTTCAGTCTGCTGTTTTTCCACCAGCGCGTAAATCCAGTCTCCAACACCAAACACTATATCGTACAAGCTTTCGTCAACCTTAAGAAACGCCTGCGCTTCGCTGACACCGTCTCCAACGTCCAGTCTAACCCACCTTTTCTCGACAGCCTTTTCTCTGCAGGATTGACAGAACTTTTCAACCCTTCTACCGCACACTGGGCAGGCGCTGTAAACTCCCTCTTTGACACCTAACACTATAAGCTTACAGAATCCAATACTGTTCACTGCGCTCAAGGGCTGTGTTACGAAAATGGATTTAGCGTTCCCCTGTCCAGCCTCCTTAACCCTAGTTTTAGGGCTAATCTGGTAGGTGCTGGAATCTCCCTTAAAGTATCTGAAATCTTCTAGAATGTAAAAGTATCCTACCTTAAACTCTGTTCTGGAGTCGAAGTCAAGTATTCTAACAAGTTTTCCGTTAAAGTCTATGGCATCGTAGGCTGTGAACGGTTGATTGTTCCTGCTTACCCTAGCAATTTTTCTCAAAACCAGAACCTTGTCTGTTAAGGAGTCGATCCTTTCCCTCGCAATATTATATTTTTGGGCGCCAAGTATTGCCACAAGCACTGAAGGCGGAGAGTTTGGATAAGATGGTTTCACCTGCTCCTCTATCTCCTTTTCCAGGTCCGCTTTACTTTTTCCAGTTAAAACCGACAGCGTCCTTATTCTGCTCTCGTAAACCTGTTCAAGTGTCTTTCCAGCCTTTTCCATGCTCAACATCCTATCACCTTCCCTCCTCCATTCCTTCAGTCCAGTGTCTTATTCCATCGCAGAAGATTTTTCTTCCACAGTGTGGGCAGACAATTTCTTTGACAGCCTTTTCTTGCACCTTAACATCTTTTTCCTCAACCTTCTGCTCTGAACCCTCTTCCGGCACCCGCTGTTCCTGCTGCACCTGTTCTTCCGTTCCGCGCGTGGAACGACACACTTCAAGGTTTTGAGACAGTTTTGAGACACTTTCCTCTTCATCCTGTTCCTTCAACATTCTGGATACTGTATCCTTGCTAACTCCTAATTCTTCAGCTATCTCTCTCAAACTCTTCCCCTCACTCCTAAGTTTTTTTGCAATCTCCAGTTCAGGTTCTGTTAAAACTTTCGGTCTTCCACCCAGGTCTTTGGATGTTTCCTCTTGTTGCTCCTCTTTTTCCTGTTTCCTTATGGCTGACATTTCTTGAGACTTGTATTCTGGACGCAAATACTTGTATATTGTCCTCTTCGAGAGAGGGAAGTCTTGCACGAGCCTTTCAGCAACCTTTCCCGGAGGAATTTTCTGGTTTTCTACAAGCCACTTCGCTGCCTCGTTGACAAGGTTCTCCCACCATTCTCTGGGCTTTGGACGGTGAAGGTTATCTAATGCTTTTAGGGCAAGGTGGTCGTAGTAGCTGCTGACTTTAATGAACTTTTCAGGCCATGTTGGGTCAGCTTTTTTCCTTGTTTCTCCGCCTGCTATACCGTACTGTGTTCTAAGCACACTGTGGACTCTTCCCCGTTTTCTCGCCGACTCCCTAAGCTCTTCTATAAACGCTTCCTCGTCTTCTACGCTCATCATTCGATCCCCTCGAAACTGTTTTGAGCCTGTGCAACCTGATTTCCCCCACTCTCTACTTCAGCAGGCTCTTCAGCTATTTCGAGAACTTCCTCGTGCTTTGACTGCACTGTAGCCTTCTCTTCTACAACTTCAGTCTCCTCTTCTGAAGTGAAGCCCCAGTCCTTTTTGAGCCTGGCTGACACAATAATTCTTTCAGCTATTCCAGGATACCTGTAGACCATGAACCTTCTACCCTCTTCACCCCAAAGCTTCCTCTCCTTCTCCGACCCTCCTAGAACGTAGACGATGAACTTCATGTTGTAGAGGACAGTGTCTCCTCCGAAAGGCTGTCCATACGTGTGAGATTGAGGGTCCTTTGAGACATGGTGTGTTACAATGATTGGGATATTGAATTTTGAAACTATCTTGGAAAAGTGTCCCCAGAGCATGTTGACTACAGTGGCTCTGGCTGGAAGGTTCTGGTTGGGTGGAACAGGAATAGCCTGCTTGAGTGGAGCTGTTAAACTGTCTACGACGACAATCCTGTAGCCGCCTGACATGATAAGATTATGGCATAGGCTTTTCTCGAAATCTTCTGGAACAATGCGGGCGTCAACCTTCTTCCCCTCGCCAGCTATCTCAACCTGTAGTCCGAAAAACTTGCACAGTTGAACTAGACTGTCTATGTTTATCACGTCAACTTTAGCTTCCTGCATCCCATACCTTCTACAGTATATTTCCTTGATCTTGTCAAACATTTCTTTCGCTGGAAAATCCATTTCCGTGTTAACGAACAGTGCTCTTCCACCGTCTCTTGTAGCGTTTGCTGCAATCTGGTAGCTGAAGAAGGTTTTACCCACCTTAGGTTCTCCAACCAGCCCGAACACTGCACCCCTTGGCACACCATGTATTACACTGTCCAGTGCTGGAACGTCTGTTGGAATATAGGAGTCCACCGTTGGATTATTTTGAGCTTTGTCAAGTGACGCGATAAACGTTTCAAAATCCCTTTTCCTCCTCTTTTTCAATGTTCTGAGCAGTGCAATAATATGCTTGCACATTATAGGCTTCCTGAAAATGTAGTCCTCGCATGTGCAGTTGTAGGATCCGTCCACGAGGTCAACTGAAGGCGAAAGGCTTCTGCCGTTAGATTCTATGACAGTGTAGACTTTTCCGCTGGCGACCGTCAAGTCTTCAACCTTGTAGGCTAGACTGTCAACCATCCTGTTCAAGTCAGTGTACTTTAGAAGCTTCTCGTGAACTATGATGTCCTCCATCAGCCCACCACCTCCCTGATCCTGCTCCTACTGTAAGGCTTGTAGCCTCTGCTTCTAGCATGGTTTATCATGTACAAGGTTATTTTCGGGTTAAAGTCCCCCTGTCTCCTGAAAAGCTCTAGAATCTCCTGGTCAGTCCACCCCCTGTTTATTGCCTCAAACAGTAGTATAAGCCTCTCCTCGTGGTCGAGGTCACGTTTTTGAGCTTCTTCCGCAAGCTTAGCAACCTCTTCCCTGAAATCCAGTCTTGCTTTAACGATCACGTCGGAGACAAGTTTTCCAGCATCGTCTCCGTCGCTGACGCCAGCATGAGGTCCAGACGCCTTCACTTCCTCAAGCATTTTGTCCACTTCAGCGTCAAGTTCAGTAAGCTCTCTCGAAACCCGTTCCCCCTCGCCTTCTAGACTGCATAAGATTATCTGGCAAACCTGTCTCCCCCTAATATTGTATGTTCCAGGAAGCCTCGCCATACCCCTGATGTTAAAGGATGGTTCAACATCCAAGTGCGCTAGCCCGAGGCCGCTGGCAAGGTTCAAAACATATTTTCTCAAAGTCTGGGACGGATGCTTGAGGACAGCCGGCTTAAAGAACACGTGCACATGGTAGCCCTTGTTTCCAGAGAAGACCAGAAGCCTGCTGCAGTCGGAGAAAAGGCTGTAAACTTTTTCAGCCTCAACCCTAGCCTTCTCCAAATCTTCTCTGCAGTCGAAGTCAAAATATATTCTCCTGACAGTTCCAGAATAAATGTCCTGTAGAGCGTGGACGCCAAAATATATGTCTCCAACATAGTTCCACATGCGAGTGTACGCAAGCACTTCAGGCTCAGATCTTACAATAAACCTATTTACTCCAACGGGAGTTTTGACAGCGAACTCCCTAGGATACAGGTTTTGGGTAACGGCCTCCACAATGTTCATGGCAAAAAAAGAATGTGCTAGAGTATATAAGACCGAATACAAACCCCACCCCGTCAGGTAAAATGTATTTTTCCCTAGAACACTTAAACTGTACTGAACCCGCCAAAGGACAAGACATCAAGTTAGCATTATGCCAACCTAACTAGCATTTTATACTAAAATCTGCTAATAAAATGCTATTTTACTGTCATTTTGTATCTTCCGTTGCACGCGTGCAACGACGCACTTCAAGGTTTTGAGACAATTTTGAGACAGCTGGCATTTTGCCAACATATTTGGATATAGTCTAGCATCCTGTGCTAGAAACAGAAGACTTTATTGTAGCAAAAAAGGGGGAAAGGGGAGGTTTGGCGACAGTATTGTCTTTTACGCTAGTCCAAGGTCTGGGAACTTTGACTTTTCTAGTCCAAGCTCCTCCTGCAGTGTCCTGATCCTTTTAGCGTATTCCAGCATCTTTTCCCGGTCGTTCTGTGCTTTAGCGATCTTGTAGGCTTTCCAGGCTTTCCTCAGCGCTCCCCAAGTCTGTCCTTTTTCAAACTTTTTCCCACTCATATCTCTCTCATCTTGAGATGTTATGAGATGAGTTTAAAAGGGCTTCTCATGCTTCAATCTAAAACTTTTTATTCACGTAATCCAAAATATTCTATCAAATGCTCTGCCCATTTGATAGAAGGCCTATGGTTCCACTTTCAACAGTTTTGGACGGGAAAACTGTCCAAATCGGCTACGTCTGCTCAAACAGTCACCTGATCCTAGACCAGACAGTAGCCACTGTCAAGGGAATAGTTCACTCCACATTCAACGGAGAAGACTGTAGTGGAACTCTTGTCCAAGCATATGTTGGGGGAACAGTGTACGGTTTAGTGTGCACAAAATGTTATAAGATTTTCAAAACCGACCAAGACTTCAACAAAGTTCTAAAGGCTCTAGAGGATATTGCTGTAGAAAACAAGATGCCTTTTGTCACGCTAAAGCAGGTGCTTAACCGCCTAGAAGGACAGGTTGGCAAAAGAAAGGTTAAAGAGGCTATCGAGACATTGAAGGAGCTAAAGTATGTTGCCGAAGTCGAGAAAGGAAAATATGCTGTAGTCGAATTCTGCGGAAACAGTCTAAAGAAGGTTATCGAAAAATATGGTCCAGTATTCTTTTCGAAACGTAAGAGGGTGGTGTACCTAGTAGCCTGCGACGGCACACACTATCAGGAGAAGCTGGTTAAAAAACAGGTTAGGGAAGCCTTCCTACAAGACGAGGAAGAAAAAATACTGGCACGCGTGAAGTGACAAAATGGGCCACTTTTTTTGCATGAGACGTTTTCGCCAATTTTGAGCGTGGAATGGCCCTTTTTGTCACTTCATGGTTTGCTGCTGTTGTGTGGGGGTAACATTCTGTCATCAGATGCAAGCAGTTCCACTGTCTCACAGTATTCTCGAGCACATAATTCTTAAATATGTCTTCTGCGAAATATTTCTTGAACTATGTCAACTGTCTTCCAAAAATTTGATGAGCTGGCTCAAAGGGCTGAAAACATGTCTTTAGAGGATGTTGTAGCCGAGCTTTCTAAGCTAACTGACGAGGAAGTGATTTCTACAGTGAAAAGGGGGATTGACAGTATAATAGACTACTATACTGTGCTTTCTGGGGAAAGAGATGGAGAGTTTAGGCTGACGGACTTTTTCAAGTGGTGGAAGTGGCGTTATCTTTCGGAGGCTTCAATAGAATGGGATCTGGAGACTCTTGAGCGGTTGAAGAGGGAGAACGCTTCCAGGGAGAGGATAAGGGATGTTGAGGAGGAGATTGAGGCTGTCCGCAGGCTGCTTCCGAAGGCTAAAGATGATCCCGACTGCTGGATGAGGACTGGAGGATATTTTCCCCTCGAACCTATTATACCGAACGTCAGCGAGTCAGTGCTCAAGCAGCTTAAGATTCCCAGAGGATATGTTGTCCACGACATTCTAGTGTCAAGGCTAAAGAGGGAAGAGTATGAGAGGAAGGGTTTAAGCGATTTAGCTGAAAGGGAGCGGGAGAGGGAAGAGTGGCTTCTCAAAGTCTATTCTGAATCTCTTGCTGGAAGAAAGTCTCCTCAGGAAATTGTTTCCGAGGTTATGGAGTTGAGGGGCTTAAGCTTGGAGCAGATGATGGAGGAGGCCGCTGACATCGTGGGCAAAGAGTTTGCCATAGTATGGTGCCGGCATCTGGTGGAAAAGCTTAGGAAAGAGTACAAAAAGAGTTTGGTTATAGCCTGCAAAATTCTTACAGGAATAAAGGTAAAGTTTCCAAAAGAAGATTTTGAGACGGAAGTTAGAAAGTTTTCTGAATGCGGTAAACGTTTCGTCAACCTGCCAATATCTATTTCAATCTTGTCCCTCGAAAACTTTTTCGTAGATGTCGAGAATTTTATTCTAGACACTTTAGAATTTTCTGTAACATTACAGAAAGACCGGTTCAAGTTCAATTTCATGAGAAGGGTTGGAGTAAAGATTGTCAAGTATGTTACTGGAAGAGAGTTCGAACTTCTAGGAAAATTGATATCATTCGATGAAATCCGCAACTATGATAGGAAAACTTTAGAATATCCGGAGTGCGCTGAAGCGAGAAAATGGCTTCTAAAGTATGTTGACGAAGAAGAGGAGGCTTTAAGACACGAGAAGGAGGAAGCTAAAAAGGAGATTGGAAGCAGAGCGCATGTTGTCGCAAACTTTTCCAAGAAACTTGCGCTCTACATGGAAGTTTTCACCAGATACCTTGCTACAAAGAACTCTGCTGAAAGATCAAGGTTGGAGGAAGAATATCACACTCTACAATTCAACTTCGTTCTACCATATATTCCAGCGTACGGTGAAGGGGAACTCCTGCCATATCCGAAGGCTGTAGTTATGCCCGCATACGATTTCGAAAACCAAAGGATAATGGAATATGATGTTGAAAAGGATGTTGCCAAAGCTGGAAGAAGTATTCAGTTGAAAGGGGTTCCAAAGGATCCTAGAGACTTTTACCCGAATCTTGAATCAAGTTTAAAATCCATGATCTTCTTCTTCAACGTCAACCATGAAACGTTCGAAGTCAAGTTTACGGAAGCAGAAGTTTGGGCTTAACCGAAAAGCGATCCCGAAAGTCCCATAGCTTCCTCTGATTTCTTCAGATTATTTTTGTCAAACTTCTCCTTTACTTCACGAAGTGGTTTCCTAAAGACTGGAAGATGAGTGTCATGTAGGATTCCAAGTTTTCTAAGATAGGCTGTTTGGCTTGTAAGTTCACTCAGGTTCTTTTTTGACTGTTCTGCGTTAAAGTGTTTAATCAGGTCCTCAACCTTCTCTGCCTTCATGAAAGCGTGTGAGACTCCCTCGATCTTCTTGCCTCTTATGTCACCTGATCCAATCATCCCCTTGCCGCCGACAACTGCTCCAACAAGCCCTGCTGAAGCAATGTAGCCGAGTTTTGCTCTGGCTCCAGCGTTCGTGGCATATGTTTCCCTTAAAATGTCATAGTATGTTCTCGCAGAGTCTTCGCTTAAGTTCGGGTTAAGCGACTTGAATGTGGCGAAACCTTTTTCCGGGTCTCCTGAGAACATTCCGCTTGCAATGTGCAGGTACTCTTTGTCTGCACCGGATTCTACAGCCTTCCTCCATTCTACACTGTCAAAGTTCTGCACAAGAGATGAGATGTTCTTTGCTCCGACATCGTATACTGCTCCCTCAAGCTTCGGCTGAGCAATTTCAGCTGCCTTAAGGGAGACGCCTTTGGGAACAGGCATTCCGACAGCTCTGCCACCATATTCTACTCCACCTAAAGCTCCAGTCGCCAGTCCCAAGCCGAATCCCTTTAACGCTCCAGCAACCTGCTCTCTTCCTGTAGCGCCAACTGACCTAAGCGATGCTACACCGTACGCTGACCCTCCAACGGCTCCAGCAATAGGTATCGTAACCGACGCAAGAAGCCCCATGCTTCCGCTTAAGGCTGTGGCAGATGCTGCTGTGACAGCTGAAGAAAACTGGTAGGTGAAGGCTCCAGCTGCCACGGAAACAAACAGCACCATTCCAACAGAGGCAGTAACCTTTATCACTGGATCACTGTAGTTTATGGCTGAAAGTATTGGGTTGATTGCATAGCATGCGACATGCATTAGTATTCCAACAAGCGGTCCAGAAAGTATTAGCCCAATCAGAGAGTTTATGAGAGTTTGAGCGAAGCCTCTTGTTATAGGTATAAGGTCTAGGACTAGGAGGACTGGCATGAACACCACCAGCCCAAGCATTACAGTGAACCTTCCAACTGCCACAAAAAACGATGTCATAAAGCATGTGAAGTCAAGCATTGCCATGACGGGGAAACCTATTTCCTTGATTATGGTTTCCACAATGTCCACGGAAGTTGAAGGCGATCCCGGTAGAGAGGGTGAACTGAACCAAAGCTGCTGCCAGAGGACGTCTGCAGCGTTTCTCCCGTCAGGTAATGTGGCAAAATATTTTGTGATGTAGGCGAAAAGTGGTGCAATGGCTGTCGTATACAATTCTGTGAAGAAGCCTATTATGACAATGTAGAGCATCGACTTCGCCATAATATTCCAGGCTGTACCCTCTGGAAAGATTCTGAAACCTTCTAGGGCGAGAGAGAGTGCTGCGAACATGAAGGCTACAGCCAGGAACACGAAAGCAATGTCCCTGGAGGCGTAGGCAAGGTTTCTCACGTCAACTGGAACAAGATTGTCTACAACTCCACCACCACCGACCTGAGGATAGCTTATTATCAGCGTGAGAGGGTTAACGTGCTGAACCAGGTTAAGTACGTAGGCTGAAAGGCCGATAACTATTGCTGCAAGTATAATATAGAATATTATGGCGTCCAATCCAACTATAGCGTTCCTTCGCCTGAACATTGGTGCTCAAAAAGTAGTCTAGAGATTGAGCGGATAAGACAATAAAATTTTCTAAAACCACTCGTGCTCTCTAGCCTTTTTCAGGAGAACGTATGCTCCCGCCGAGAAAATGGCTAATATTGTCGCCCACTTTATCCAGTCGCCTTCCTCCTGAGCTGGCGGAGGCTGTGTGGTCGGCGGCGTCGACAGAGACCTCCATTCTTTACCCTGTATTCCCCACTCGTTTACTGCCGTGACCTCCACTGCACCCTTCCAGTGTCCCCTGGGATAGGCTAGGGTCAGGGATCCAACGTAGCCGTATACTCCGGCCAACGGAGTATAGTTTGGTTTACCTCCTAATGGAATGCTTTCGCTGTAGACTCCGTCTGTTATGTTCACTAAAACTATTCCACCACATTCTTTTGGAAAGTTGAGGTACAAGATCGTGTGAGTCTGGTTTTCTACAACATTTAGTCCGAAATCGAATCCGTCAAAGTTCATGTAAACGTAGGCTGTGCTCGGAGAATATATTACGTCATCAAGTGGGTCAGCGAACTCCAGTTTCACATTCCTTCCCCTCCCGCTTGCCTCCACTATAATATTGTATGTGTAGGCTGGCTTAGGAGCTTGGACAGTTGACCCCATGAGGGAAACCTTTTCCATGCTGTAGGCGTAGGTTAACGCTCCAGCGAACGAAAAAATTTCCGCGGTAAGGCTTCCTCTTCCACTGCCACTGTAGGGTTTAGCGTAGGAGTCTGGAACATCCTTTAAAGCTTCAGAAACCATGCTGTCATCTCCCGTCACCTGCCTAACATATTCTCCAACCTTTTCCCTGAGGTAAACTTTTACTGGAAACGTTACTGGACCAACTCCTGGTGCAACATACGTCCTGTTTTCTCCACCTAACGTGTCAACTGAAACTTTGACGTCAACGTTTTCGTCCACTCTACCGCTTCTATCGTATGCTATGACAGCTATCTTTCCACTGTACCCCAGCGGAAAAGGTGACAGTGTAAGAGATCCTGTTCCAAGCGGAACCTTGTACCATATGTTGTGTGTATAGTTGGCCTTGAACACTGTTATGGTGGTGTTAAAGTTTGACGGCGGAGGCGGGAGAGTCTTCAAGTGTTCTAGAACTTTTTTTGGAAGATGCTGTGGTGGAAAACTGTAGTAGAATGTGAAATAGGATGTTATGTTATCGCATGATCTTGTAAGCAGCATGTTTAAGCCTTCAGATGCTATAGTGAACCCTATCTTCTGCACCCTGTTAGTGTACAGTGGAAAATATTTTGGGAAACTGTAGTTTACTCCAGTAATGTTCCATGAAACGTATTCGCTGAAGTCTTTTTGGAGGAAGCAGTCGAATTTTGAGGTAACATTGTATGCTATAGTGTAGGATGTGAGGTTGTTGACGACGATCCTCCTGTTTATTGGCTGAGGAAATATTCCGGGCGCGTAGGCTTCAGGCTTAACCATGAGAATATAGTTCATGCTGTACTCCCATGGGCCTGGCTTGGAAAGGTTAAGGTACGCTACTGTCTTAAACTTGCAGAATTTTAGAGTTTCCTCAACCGACACAACCTGCAACTGCAGGCTTCTGCTCGTATAGAATGTCGTGTACCCGTCGTCAACTATGCTGCCGTCTGTATCGTTTACCACACGATAATAGTATTCTGCATAAAATGTTGCCTGAACAGTCAAGACTATTGGAGCATATGAGATTACATAGAAGATTGTACTGTTTCTGAGAAGCCTTTTTCCACCCTCGTTCCATATTCTTGCAGCCGACGTGTTAAGGTAAAGTTTTCTCGAATCATAGGACCACTTGAGCCAAACCTTGTACAGGCTATAGTAGTAGGAAAGGTTTTCCACAGTATCTCTCCAGCCGTAGCTTATGTCCGCTGAAGCCTGCGCCGTAACGTTTGCAGCATCAAATGGGTAAAGTGTTCCATCATCGTTCGACAGCGGATAGCCTTGAAAGTAGACTGTGCTCCTGGAAAGTGTTAGAGAAATTGATGGGGGGTCGCTGGCTGGATCAGATGCCTGCACTGGAGCTAAAGCTTCTGCTTTAAAACCAAGCTGCGAGAAGACTACTAGGATACAGAATATTAAAGCAGACGCTTTCCCCAAAATCTTTCACCTTCTAATGTGGTAGAAGATCAGGTTCCTGTTCGATGTTACAAGAACTATTTCATAGTTGGCTTCCGTCAGCGGGATCCTAACGTATCCAGCCGACTGTGGGGGAACATTTGATACTGTAACATATTGTCCGTTCTCGTACACTTGGCAGACAAAATCCTTCTTTACCCCGTCAACGTACACTTCAGATATTTGGACGGACGCTCTTCCATAGTTGTAGAAGTGGATGTAGGTGTAGCTGGAGTCTTTGGACAAGAATGTTATGGAAACCTGTTCGGAAACCTGGGACTGTCTTGACTCCGGCGTCGGCAGACTTTGAAGATATAGTCCTATAACAAAGGCTCCCAACGCTATGGTCACGAGTATCAAAAGTGTTGCTACAAGAACCTGGCTTACACCGCGTCTTCTCATCCTACGATCACCTTCTGAATCCTGTGGCAGACCATCTTCCCTTCAGCCCACGCTTCAGCCTCAACTGTCAGAGAGTTTCCTGAAGCAATCCAGTCAACATTATACAATGTTCTAGAGTATTCGAAAGATTCTCCACAGGATAGTCTTCCATAGGTTAAACTGTTCAGTGGAAGAGACACTGTTTCCACCACAACATCGTAGAGTATGCCATCGTGGCCGTAGACGGTCCTATCCTTCCACGCTGTCGTAGAAACTGTTGACTCGTCAAGCCAGAGGACAAGCCCATCAGATGGTATGGTGCTGTTCCTGTAGAGGACGGCGTTGGTCAACTGAACTGCTTCAGCGTCAGAGAGCATGCGGTTGTAAACGTAAAGGTTCGCCATATATCCTCCGAACCTGTAGCCGCCGTAACCCCATCCTGAAACGTAAAGTGTTGTCGTACAGCTTCCACTGTTTCTTGTTCCCTGGAGAAGTTGTAGCGGTTGCTTGGCTCCGTTCAAGTACAGGGCTGGCTCATAGCTTGGGTACCCGTTGGGGAATACTGCCACCACGAAAACCCACTTGTTCGCTAGAAAGTTTTTGGCATTAGATATTCCGTAAACGTCTCCTCCACCGGTGTTGAATCCAAAATTGTCTTGGGGTGAAATATACAGGTCGTATCCGGTGTTCCATCCAAACGGCATCTGGTTCAACGTTCCAGTCCAGTACATGAGGAATGCTACTGTATTGTATGTTCCCGATGCAGTGTTTACTGGAACATTGTCTACTCTAATGTAAGAGGATATTCCATTGAACCTATAGCATGATGTTTCAGCTGAAAAGCGGACTGTAAGGTTCTCGAACGGTGCAGTACCAATGTTTCCAACCTCACCATGCGCTAGGACAAAATATTTTGTTCTAGAGGCTGAAGACTCTAAACTGACTTCATAGGTTTTTGACATCGTTTGAGCCATGCTGAACCATACTGCTGCCGCTGCCACAACTATTGCCGCTGACAACGCTATCAGGAAAACTGTTACAAGAACCGATGAAACAGCCTTATGCCCTATCATCATATCATCTCACATTCTACATTTAAAAGGGGATTTGTCAGCTGAAAACATGTTCTTCTAGAATGTTAGTTTAACGATTTTGGCTAAACCGTCTGACCCAGAAAGTACTGCTAGAACAGTGTTAGAGTTGATGAACGAAAGCTGGTATTCGAAGAACTCGTATCCGTAGTCAGTGCGCTCCCTAAGAAAGTTCGAATAATATGATTGAGGCGGATAGTACCAGCTGTATCCTTCTGGAAGGTTAACACTTTTGACAACATTGAGCGTGCTGTTCAAGATGGTGAAGCCATTCCATCTCAAGAGCACAATACCATATCTTGTGTACTTCCATCCTAGGACATCATATGATGGCGTGTAAGAATACTGTTCACCGTATCCTCCAACCTCCATGTTATAGGAGCGCCAGGTTGAACCGTCTCTCCAGATGAAGAATCCGTCTCTAGTCATGAACACCGTCTGCCTCGGATATGGAAGTGAAGACGATTGCCATCTCCTGTAAGGTGAACTTGACCCGCCTAAAACCCACGGCATGTTCGTAGCCTGACTTCCAGACGTAATATTGTAAACATAGTAGTCTGCAACATAAGTTCCTGAAACAATATCACACTTTTCTATAATAAAGTATGGGTAACTAAATGAAACCATAGCCCAGTCGGCGTAGCTTGTGCCTGAAGGGTTAATGTTGAGAGTTAGGAGGTTAGCTTCCCCCGGGTTCGAGCTCTGCGGGCCTACAAGAGAATAGAACACGTTTGTACCAGAACCTGAAGTGGCTGAAAGCATGAGTATCCACGCTGTCCCGCCAAAAGTTTGAGGGCTAACCCGCTG
>Ga0078972_1004733_pt1 | contig 36397 bp, 35 predicted proteins | sample YelNatPaOPGAMG01_FD_67568 | JGI IMG/M metagenome (GOLD analysis project Ga0078972, IMG submission 67568) | Hot spring thermophilic microbial communities from Obsidian Pool, Yellowstone National Park, USA - OP-RAMG-01 (SPADES assembly) (version 2) | ecosystem: Environmental > Aquatic > Thermal...
GTTCGCAAAGCGCGCTCTCTCCTAATGACAATCAGTTGTCACTGCGAACGAAGTGAAGCAGTCTCCTTTTCGTACTTGGGGATTGCTTCGTTTGCAAAGTGCGCTCTCTCGTAATGACAGTTTGTTGTCACTGCGAACGAAGTGAAGCAGTCTCCCTCTCGTACTTGGAGATTACTTCCGTCGCAATGAGTGCTCCTCCGCAATGACAGTTTGTTGTCACTGCGAACGAAGTGAAGCAGTCTCCCTCTCATACTTGGAGATTGCTTCGTTCGCAAAGTGCGCTCTCTCGCAATGACAGTGTGTTGTCACTGCGAACGAAGTGAAGCTGTCTCCCTTTCGTAGTTGGAGATTGCTTCCTTCGCAAAGTGCGCTCTCTCGCAATGACAGTTTGTTGTCACTGCAAACGAAGTGAAGCAGTCTCGTTCTCATACTTGGAGATTGCTTCGTTTGTATAGAACGCTCTCTCGCAATGACAGCTGCGCTAATTAATTAACCTGCTGCGCTATTTTATTCAACGAAGTGAATCTTTGCAAGGTTTTCTTCAATCACACGTAGGGCGGATTCCATTCCCGCCCTACACTCACCTCTTGTGTGACGCCATTCCCGCCTTTCTCTAATTCCCATTTTCGGGCATGTCGGATCCTCTATACCTCTCCGTTGTCCTCGGATTTGTCCATTAACCTCTGCTATAATCTCCATAAATCATTCGAGGAGTGTCGCACATGATCAAGACAATGGCAATCCATCTGAACACACAGGGTAACGCGGATATTCATGATATCACCGAAGCAGTGCAAGATCTGGTTCGGCAATCAGAATTACAAAACGGCATTGTTACCATCTTTTGCCCATCCTCCACCAGCGCCGTCACTACCATCGAACATGAAAGCGGCTGCTTTAATGATTTGCGCCGTTTGTTTGATCAGATCGTCAATCCAAATCAGCCGTATGCCCATAATAGCCGCTGGGGAGATGGCAACGGACACAGCCATGTGCGGGCAGCGTTATTAGGGCCCTCGCTCACTGTCCCTTTCGTCAATGGGCATTTGACCCTTGGCACCTGGCAGCAAATTATATTTATTGACTTCGACGTGCGCGCCCGCCGTCGCGAATTAGTGATCCAAATCATGGGAGAATGAACCACCGTAAAGGTTCATTTCTCCCATAATAATTTACCACCTCCATGCGCGGGAACAGCAAAATGCCTTCCCATGTCAAGGAAGGCAAAGCTGAAAATAAACCGTACTAACGTTTTATAAGACGATTGACTCTTCTTTTTCCCGCATGGTTTGAAAGGCAGCAATCGACACTTCCAGCATATCTAATCCTGGTTCACGCGTGGTGAGATGCTGCAATGCTAAGTTTGGTTTTACAATCCAACGCACCCAAGCCCAATCTAAGTGATTTGCCGTCCAACGAATATATTCATACGCTAGTCCCGCTAAAACCGGGATCATCACCACCCGGCTGATCAAACGCCAATATAACGGAAGAGGCCCAAACAAGGAAAACAACAAAACTGACATCACCACCAAAGTCAACAAAAAGGATGTACCACAGCGGGGATGCTCCAGTGAATAGCCCGCCACGATTTCAGGGGTTAACTCAGCCCCAGCTTCAAAGGCATTGATGGTTTTGTGTTCAGCACCATGATAAGCGAACACACGCGCAATATCAGGCAGCTTGCCAATCGCCCAAATATAGCCAACCAGCAACAGCAAACGCACCACCCCTTCCAATAAATTTCCCCACCAGGCGGAAAAATGCCAATACCGTTCGGACAGCTGCCCCACTAACGCCGGCGCTAAAAAGAACAATCCAACCGCAATGGTTAAGGATAATCCTAAAGTAAGATATAAAGACGCTCCTTCTAATTTCTCTTCCTCGCCGGTTTGCGTGTTTGCGGAAATGGTCAGCGCGCGCATCCCCAGACTTAATGCGTCCCATAACGTGACCACACCCCGCAAAAACGGGATCTTTGCCCAGACACTGCGATAAATTGGGCCAAGGGCTTCACTATGTACAACGATTTGCTGATCCGGGGCTCGCATAGCAATCGCTACCGCGTTGCGCCCGCGCATCATCACCCCTTCAATTACTGCCTGCCCACCATACGCGGGCATCCTCGATTTCTCCATTGCGAATACCTCTAAATAAATACCATCTTGCTAAAATCTTAACCTTTTTGGGTTTCCTTCACATTATAGAAAAAGTGAATCAGGGTATCAATGCCCCTTTGCCAGGTGGGAAGGTGAAGTTTTTCATTTGGTGCATGTAGATTGTCATCCGGCAGCCCAAAGCCTACCAGGATGGTGGGCATTCCCAATAATTGCTGCAGCTCTCCAATAATAGGAATACTCCCGCCTTCCCTTTTGAAGATAGGCTTGACCTTCCAAATTTGCTCCATCGCCTGCGCCAAAGCCTGTACTTGTGGTTGATGCGGGTCAATGCTGGACGCCGGTGAACCAGCAAATTGTACCAGTTCCCAGCGCACACTTTTTGGTGCATGTTCCTCGAGATACTGGCGCAACTGTTGATGCACTTCTTCAGGGTCTTGGTCTGGCACAAGCCGGCATGATATCTTCGCCATAGCATAAGCAGGTAAAACGGTCTTAGAACCTTCCCCGATATATCCAGAATACAATCCATTGACTTCCAGCGTCGGGCGTCCGCCTATTCTCTCCGCGGCGGAATAGCCCTCCTCGCCAAATAAAGCGGGTGCGCCGGTTGTTTTGAGGAAATAATCATCATTCGTTGGAAGCCGGGCAAAATTTTCCCGATCCTCAGCACTTAATGGGCGTACTCGATCGTAAAAGCCTGGCAAGGTTACTCTCCCTTGGCGATCATGCATTCCGGCGATTAACTCACACAACACCTGAGCCGGATTATGCACTGCGCCGCCAAACATACCCGAGTGTAAATCTCCCGCAGCGCCATAAACGCGTAGCTCAAAATAAGCCAACCCGCGCACTGATATGGAAATGGTTGGCAAATCTACAGCCACAATCCCGCCATCAAGATTTAACGCTAAATCGGCTTTGAGGATATCTTTATGATTGCGAATAAATTCACCCATGCTCGGTGAACCAATTTCTTCTTCTCCTTCAAAGATGAATCGTAAATTTACCGGCAAGTGGTCGGTTTTGATGATCGACTCAATGGCTTTCAATCCCGCCATCATTTGCCCTTTCATATCTGAAGTACCGCGCCCATACAGGTTCTCGCCCACCACAGTCGGCTCGAATGGTGGGGTTTTCCACAGCTCTAATGGTTCTGGTGGCTGCACGTCATAATGTCCATAGACTAAAAAAGTCGCGGCAGAAGCGCCCGCCTGAAACAATTCTCCCACCACCATTGGGTGTTTCGCGGTCGGCATTACAGCGACATTTTTTGCACCTAAATCCCGCAATGCTTGCGCCACCCAATTTGCGGCTTTTTCCATATCTTTTTGATATTTCGAATCCGTGGAAACAGATGGGATAGCGACTAATGCTTTTAATTCTTCCAAAAAACGTTCCCCATTTTCATGGGCATAAGCAAGCGCTTTTTCACGTTGGTCAGACATAAATACCTCCTGTGGATTAAGTAAAAGAATTATACCCCCTTCTTATCCGGCAAGCGCAAGCGTTGAATAGAGATAAACACTAAATAGGATACCAGCAACAAGGCAGTGAACATCAAAGTAAAGCCATAAAAACCGGGATTGCGAGTGGGATTGAGCATTTTATCCCATACCTCTTTCAGAATCTGGTCTGGCTGGGTTAATAAATCCCAACTATTCCAGCGTGAAAATCGTCCCAAATACAATCCCAGCCCGCTTAACCCCAGCGCAACCACCGCAAATATCCATCCAATCAACCTGCCTGCCACATTTTCAACCAAGATGTGCATGAGGCGTAAAGAGACAATCCCTAAAAAGAAACCGCTCCAGCTAAAAGCGGCCAGTAAACCGATGTCAAACCATAAGGGTAAATACGGCCGAACCTCGAGATGAAAGAAATCGGTTAAGATATAAGGCGCATTAGGGAAGAACACCAGCCACAGAATCCCCGGAATAAGCCAGCGCCACCATTGCCCTGGGTGACGCTGATCCAGCCACACAGACCAGAGACTAAAACCATAAGGCAGCCAGGCTAAGCATAGATTCCAAGCCAAATTGAGATAGACCCAAATGCTGCGACTGATGAGCACGCGTAAAAAGAATAAACCAAAAGCAAGCAGGCTTGATAAGGCTAATGGGTAAAACAAATGATCCGCCAAAAAGCGGTGAACCTGGCGCAGTGAAGTAAACATAAAATACTCCTCTATTGATTATATCGGATACAATAAAAACATGCCAAAAGAACGTCTGGATATTTTATTAGTAGAACGCGGTTTAGCCCCTAGCCGCTCTGCTGCGCAGCGGTTGGTGTTGGCAGGGGAAGTGCGGATTGGATCACAGGTCGCCTTGAAACCATCGCAAATGGTGGAACGGGATATGGAGCTGACCATTCTAAAAGGACTGCCATTTGTCTCGCGGGGTGGGGAAAAACTGGAATATGCACTGCAACAATTTGCCATTAACGTGCAGGATAAGGTGTGCGCAGATGTAGGCGCTTCAACCGGCGGTTTCACCGATTGCCTATTGCAGCATGGTGCAAAGCGGGTTTATGCCATTGATGTCGGGAAAGGCATTTTAGATTGGAAAATTCGCCAGGATCCGCGTGTGGTTGTCTTAGAAGAGACCAATGTCCGCCTGGTGACTGGTTTAGCAGAACCAATTGATCTAGTGACAATTGATGTCTCCTTCATCTCACTCAAAGTGGTCTTGCCGATCGTGAAAAGGTGGCTAACACCTGATCAAGGGCAAGTGATCGCCCTCATCAAGCCGCAATTTGAAGCCGGCCGGCAAGAAGTCTCCCGTGGCAAAGGTGTGATCCGCTCTGAAGAAGTGCACCAGCGGGTGATTGAGGAAATACGGCATTCTGCTGTTGAATCAGGTTTTATCGAAAAGGGCCTCTGCGAATCACCATTGCTTGGGCCAAAAGGGAATAAGGAGTTTTTAATATATTTATTGTATAAGCTTATGGAAGAATCGCATGGTTTATAAACGAATAAAATATGAAAAAATCAACACCTAAATCATAATAAATTCTATATTGATATTTATGTAGATTTCGATAACTATATTCTGAATCTACTAATGACTTTAGATAATTTAAATAGAGATGGGCTAAATCTCAACCTTTCTAAAATAATGAGAATGTTTTCAAATCTAACACAATCGAAATTAGATGAATGAAATTTCATTGGTAATACTAATAATTTATACGATGGAAAATTTTAATTTTATTAGGTCATAATTTTCATTGTCGTATAGAGGAGCTGATCGTATATAATCATTATAAGAAATAATTTTTTAGGTGATATTTAAAAATGGGTTCAAAACAGAAAGTAATAAGTAAGCTTTTTGAAATATGTTCTGAAAATGAAACATATATTTTTGATAATAAATTAGTCAAAGATGTATCAAAACAATTAGGATTCGGAAATCCATTTGATGCAACAAAAGTAGATAATTCAGCATTATTGCCTGATTACATCAAAAGAATGGATTATTTTTTAGTACATTTAGGAAACGGTTATCATGGATTTTTTAAAGGGATTAACTTTGGTTATCATAAATTTGAATCCATAGAAAATAATGAAATAATTGAATGGAAATATCGCAAAAGTTTATTAAATGAATTTGACACCAGCGAGTCTAATATTTTATCGGTTGCAAGCAATCAATTTATCATCCAAGATTTTTTGTATAATGATATTACCGCATCACCAAAATTTTATAATGCTCGAAGAACAAAAGCATCTTTTACTTATATGATTGGAGATCAAATAGTAAACTGTAATAATCTACAAATGGAAATTGATTTGACCGTAGAATATCAAAATGTCGTAACAGTTGTTGAAGGGAAAAATGGGAATCCAGAAGATTTTGCTGTTTACCAATTATTCCATCCCTTTAGATATTATTGCATATTAAAGCATGAAAACGATTTAGATATTAGACAAATTACATGTTGTTACATTTTGAGAACAAAAAATAAAGATGAATCGATTATAAGATTATATAACTATACATTTGATGATGAAAATCGGATTGATTCAATAAAATTATTAAAAAAAGCTCAATATATACTTAAAAAAAGGTAATTCTAATTGGAATAAATTATGAGTGTAGATATCAAGGAATTTATAAATAAAGTATACTTTGGAGATATCATGGATTTGCTTAGGCAACTGCCTAACCAAAGTGTTGACATGATTTATAGTGACCCAGATTATAATGTAGGGGTTAAATATGGGGATAAATCATATTCATTAAGTTTTGATAAATATATCGAATGGTATATAGAGCTATCTAAAGAATCTTTACGTGTATTGAAAGATGATGGTAATATGTTTTTAATTAATTATCCTAAACAAAATTCTCATCTCCGAGTGAAGTATCTTGATAATGTATGTTATGAAGTTTTAGATTATTCTTGGATATATAATTCAAATATTGGACATAGTCCGAAAAAATTTACTACTGCTCATAGAAGTATATTACATTGCAGAAAAACAAAAAATAACAAGTTTTATAAAAACAATGTAGCAGTTCCATATCAAAATCCTACAGATAGACGTATTAAACAAAATTTATCTCAAGGGTCATTAGGAAGAATGCCATATGATTGGTTTTATTTTGATTTAGTAAAAAATGTCAGTAAAGAAAAGACTTTTCATGCTTGCCAAATTCCACAAGAATTAGCAGAATTATTGATTAAGGCTGCGACTATGCCCAATGATATTGTTTTAATTCACTTTGGTGGAAGTGGTTCTGAAATAGAAGTTTGTCAGAGACTTAATCGTAATTTTATCGCAGCAGAAATAGACCCAAAATATTATAAAATGATTATTGATCGCCTTACATCAGGAATGATCGAAGAAAAATATAGACTTATTGTTCATAAGAAAGACATATCAACTCAACAATTAAGATTAATAGAACCACAAAAATTATATGAAATTAATAAAGAAAAATAAAATTTAATAGAATAAATTCATAACCCCAATTTTTCCCAATCAATTACTATGTAAAATATAAAACTCGTCATTTCTATTGATTACATGTTATTAAATCGGTTCGCCCCGAAATTGGCTCATATATAGCTGGTAATAAAAGCCTTGCTGTTGTAGCAATTCTGTATGCGTCCCTCGCTCCACAATTTCGCCATCGCGAATGACCAATACCTGATCGGCATCACGGATGGTGCTCAAGCGATGGGCAATCACAAAGCTGGTACGCCCTTCCATCAATCGTAATAAGGCGCTTTGCAGCCGAATTTCCGTGCGCGTATCAACATTACTCGTCGCCTCGTCCAGGATGAGGATGCCCGGATCGGCCAGGATTGCGCGGGCGATTGCCAGCAACTGACGCTGCCCCTGGCTCAAATTGCTCGCCCTTTCAGAAAGCACGGTTTGATAACCCTGCGGCAATTGACGGATGAAATGATCCGCTTCAGCCAGACGGGCAGCTTCCATCACCTCTTCATCGGTGGCGTCTAACCTGCCATAACGAATGTTCTCCATCACTGTGGCAGAGAATAAAAAGTTATCCTGTAACACCAAACCGATCTGACGCCGCAGATCATCTTTTTTAATTTGGCGGATATCTTTTCCGTCAATAGTAATCCTTCCCTTGTTTATCTCATAAAAGCGGGTGATTAAATTGGCAACGGTGGTTTTCCCTGCGCCGGTTGGACCAACCAAAGCAATCGTTTGACCAGCCTTCGCTTCTAGACTCATGTTTTTAATAACCGGTTTTTCGGCGTTATATCCAAAGTACACCTGATCAAACCGCACATCCCCTTCCAAGGATGGCATGGCGTAGGCATTCGGCGCATCGGGGATTTCCGGTGGGGTATCTATAATCTCAAATACCCGCTCTGCACCAGCCAACGCTGCTTGAATTGCATTATAAATATTCGATAATTGCCGTAATGGGTTGACAAAATTGCGTGCGTACGTGATGAAAGTAATGATATCCCCCACCGTAGTTAAACCTTGGATCGCCAGCCAGCCACCTAAACCGGCAATAGCAATGACAAACAGATTGCCTAATTGATTGGTGATTGGCATTAATAATAATGCATACGAGTTAGCAAAAACTGCCGCTTTATATACCTCTTGATTGCTCTGGCGAAAAGCCTCGATTACGGATTGATTGCGCCGAAACGCCTTTATTACCCGTTGCCCGCTGATCGATTCCTCCATCACACTGTTTAAAGATCCGAGTTGCTTCTGCAATTGGCGAAAACCTTTGCGCGTGTAACGCGCTATCCATTCGGCGAACCACAACATCAGCGGCACAACCACAACCGAAGCCAACGCCAGCCACAAGTTGATAATGAACATCGTGATGAGAATACCCGCCATCAATAACACACTGGATAGCAGCGAAACCACATTTTGGGAAACAGCTTGATTGATCGCTTCGATATCATTGGTGAGTCGGCTCATTAATTCACCCACTGGGTGGGTATCAAAAAAACTCATTGGCAAAACCTGGATATGCTCGAATAGCTCCTTGCGCAAACGTTTCAACGCCGCCTGAGAGACACGCGCCATAATCCAGCTTGATGCTGCATCACTGGCATTGCCCATAAGAAAAATAACCAACATAGCAACAGATATCTGTGCCAGACCAGCTAAATTCTTACTGGCGATGTAGCGGTCTACCGCTACTCCCATTAAGTATGGCCCGCCTAAACCAGCAATCGTGGATAGCACGACAAATAAAATAACCAGGACCAAAGACCACCGATGCGGTAGAAGGTAGATGATCAATCGGTACAGCGCCTGGAGGGGCTTCCGAGCTTTCTCAATTCGCACCGGACGTCCCCCCTGACGAGGCACAAGGCGGGCGGATTGATCAAAACTTTGCCGATCACGATCAGATTGAAGCGACATTTTATACCCCCTCCTTTACACCGTTCCCCATTTGGGAAGCATAAATCTCTTGGTAAATCGGACTGGTCTTCAATAATTGTTGGTGCTTTCCAATAGCGCTAATCCTCCCTTGATCCATCACGATGATTTGGTCCGCATTCATCACCGAACTAATCCGCTGCCCCACGAACAACACCATTTTATCCCGCATCCAAGTTTCCAATTCCGCCTGAATTTTGGATTCGGTCTCCAAGTCCACCGCACTGGTACAATCATCCAGTAATAAAATGGCCGGACGCATGAGCAAAGCCCGTGCAATAGCAATGCGTTGCTTTTGACCACCCGAGAGGTTCACACCTCGTTCTTCAATATGGGTATCATAGCCTTGCGGTAAGTTCAGGATAAATTCATGGGCTTGGGCTGCTTTTGCTGCTGCAATCACTTCGTCCTCAGATGCTTGCGGCCGTCCGTAACGAATATTGTCGCGGACACTGCCGGAGAACAGCACCGTCTCTTGCGGGACAATAGCAATTTGTTCCAGAATTGAGTCTTGTTTCAATTGACGCACATCTGCCCCATTGAGTTTCAGCTCCCCTTGCGTTACATCATAAAAACGAGGGATGAGATTGAGCAAAGTGGTTTTCCCTGCTCCCGTCGAACCTAATATCCCAATCTTTTGCCCGCCACGGATTTCTAAATTGACATCCCGCAATACCGGTGTCTCATAATTACTGTTATAGTGAAAGGCGACGCGCTCAAACTCGATTTTGGGGTGGATTAACTCTGGCACAGGTTGGGCATCTGGCAAATCCTGAATTTCGGGTTGGGTGGTCAAAATTTCTTGGATGCGCTGGGCTGAGGCAGATGCCGCCGCGTATACATTTGCCAGGTTGCCCATAATCATCAATGGGCTCAATGTGGTCTGCAAGTAATTGATGAAGGCTGCCAGCTGGCCAGTTGTCACCCCTCCCTGAATCGCCTGCCAACCGCCGCCCCAGATAATCGCCACAATCCCGATATTCACCATAGCGTTCAACACAGGTGACATGGTCGCCATAAATTGCATGACCTTGATATTGCGCTCGGTGAATTCTTCATTTTGGACTTCGAACCGTTGCGATTCATAATCCCGGCGGACAAAAGCTCTCACCAAACGTACCCCAGCGATGTTTTCTTGCAGGAGGGTATTTAATTTATCCAGCTTTTTTTGCACTGTCATATATAACGGGCTGGTGCGGCTAACATAAAAAACGATGATCACCAGCGTCAGAAATAAGAGCGGCATCATCGCCAACGCTAGATTGCGATCAGTGTTGAACATGAAGATCAAACTGCCGATCATCAACAACGGTGCCCGGGTGCCAATGCGTAAGGAAATTTGTACCAGGCGTTGAAAAACCGTTGTGTCACTGGATAAACGCACCAATAATTGTCCCGTTTGCAGGCGGTCTAAATTCCCATAAGAAAAAGATTGGATCTTGAGGAACAAGGCTTCGCGCAGATCACGAGCGACTGATTCCCCAACCTGAACAGAGAGATTATTATTCCCAATCGCAAAAATCATGTTGGTAACTGAAATTGCCAACATCAATAAAAAAGTGTGAATGACCACCTGCATATCCCCTTTTAATATCCCCTGATCAATGACCCGTTGTACCAAGCGTGGAATTGCCAAATCCGAAATAACCACCAGGGTCAATAATATCAAAGCCAAAAGGCTCTTTTTCCAGTATGGCTTGACAAAACTTAACAGTTCACCGATATCCTTCATTACTCCATCACCTTTTGCAATGCCCGCATCCCCATGAGTAAGGCTTTTAATTCCGTTTCTTTTAATGTCTTCAGCGTCTCTCGCATCCAGCTTTGGGTGTCTTGATTTACGTATGCAACCAATTCTTCCCCTTTTTCGGTTAAGGTCAGATGTTGCATGCGGCGATCCAACGGATTCACAGCGCGGGTCACCAGCTCTTTCATCACTAAAACCTCCACAGCCTGGCTGACTGCAGAGAGGCTAATTTGCTTCCGTTGTGCCAATTCACTCACTTGATTGACGCCTTGGGCAATATGGCGGAGAATGTGGTATTGCTCAACACTGATAGCATAGCGATTTTCAACCACTTCGCGGATATGTGCCCGTACTTTATGCCAGAAGGGCGGCATTACCTGCCAGTACAACTCCACCACCTCGCGTAAAAGGGAATCGTTATTTGGATTGACCATTAGATTGCTCATGGCGAGTCCTTTTGTTTAATCTATTAATAATTAAGTATCTAAAGTATTTTATTAACCCCGCGTAGATTTGTCAAGTATTTTCGAAAAAATGGGAATGGAATGGTTACCTTAGAATCATTGTTATGATAAAAAAGGCTAAACATTAATCTATTCTGATAATCACCATCCGATAACTAAAGAGAGATATCATTATTCCGCGTAGCCGGCAACGTGGAAGTGTCCTCTTTGCGATAGTAGCAATCTTTAGACAGCCTAGCCATCTGTCAATACGAGAGAGCGTATTTTGCGACTGAAGCAATCTCCAGCCCAGCAGGGAGAGGGCTTCGCGGAGTCTGCACTGAGCGAAGCAAAGGTGCTACTCATGAAAAAATATGGACAGGATTTACAAGATGATGAAAATTGTTACGTACTCAGCACACTCGTCATGCTTGAGGAGCGCTCTTTTCAATGACAGCATTCTCTATATGTCTAGCCATCCGTCATTGCGAAGGAGCGTTCTTTGCGACTGAAGCAATCTCCAGCCCAGCAGGGAGAGGGCTTCGCAGAGTTTACAACGAGCACAACGAATATGCAATTAACGAACATTACAAGTTATTCTGGCAATTTGCTAAAAAAACTCCACGAATGGTCAACGAATCAACGAATGATGACACTATTCGTGCATGCTTGTAATATTCGTGGACGGTTTACTATCACGCATAAAACCTATGCATGATATTGTTCAATGTCATTATCTCTTCAAATGCCGCCTTTCGGCGATATAGCCGAATCTCACCATGACCAGCGCCTGCCAAGAGATAGTTTCACAAGCTAGCCGTTCTTACTGTTACCTAAAGTGCTCTTGCAATAGAGAGAAAGTAATTGCAACGCTAATTATTAATCCCCCTCGCGGTCTTCTTTACGGCGATGATAGTACAACCCCTTTGCTTTATACATCGCATCGTCAGCCAGACTAATCACTTTTTCTAATGGAATGCCCGGCACGCTGGTAGCTGCTCCAAGCGCAATACTTAATCGCGGGGCATGGTCGTAATACTTATTATTTAATTCAATGAGCGAGTTAATGTGCTTGATGCTCTTTTCGCATTCCTTTTCCGTTGCATTTGGCATGACCAAGACAAATTCATCCCCTCCAATGCGGGCAACCACATCCCCAGGATTGCCGCTGGCGCGTAATACCTCCGCCGCCCGACGGATCAGCTCATCGCCGGCCTGGTGGCCCATGGTGTCATTGACCTGCTTCAGGCCATTCAAATCAGCGACAATGACACTGATAGGATCGCGCCGTTCGAGCTCCAATTCGCGCAGAATATCTTCAAAATAAGTTCGATTATATACACCGGTCATCACATCATGCGTGCCAAGGTAGCGTAAATATTCCTCCGCTTTTTTCCGGGCGGTAATATCTTGCAACGAAACCAACACCCACTTGAAAGTCTCTTCATAACCCGGCATCACCCTCACGGTTAGCTGAATGTTAACTGGCTCACCGGTCAATGTATAATTTATTCCCTCGCGCTCATAACATAGCACGCCTTTCCATAAATCTTCCAATTCTTTTGCAAAGTGTTTGCCCATCTCATCGCGGAATACTTTATCCAAGTTATCTAATAATTTTTCCTTCGACTCTGCTTTCAAGAGATCGACCGTTTTCTGGTTAACATTCACCACTCTAATTTTGCCCATACATTGTGCAACGGCATCCGGGTGCTGATGCAGATATGCTACCAAATTCGTCACACCCTGTGTGCGAAGCTCATCAAAGAACTCCTTGATGCCGCTCCAATCTTCTTCCCAGAGGGAAATGGGCGATGCCTCAAACAGGCTTTCAAAACGCCGTTCGGCGTTTTTGCGGGCAGTAATATCCTCTAGCGTAATCAGCACCTGTGACCAATCTTGCTCAGCTTGCGGAATAACCCGCAGGGACATGCGGATATCCAGTGCATCCCCAGCCAGAGTGTAGTTCACCCCTTCCCCAGTCCAACTGCTTTCGCCTTGCCATAATGCCATCAATTCGCTTGCGAAATGCTGGCGCATATTATCGCGAAATACCCTATCGAGGTTCGCAATCAAATCGGCTTGGGTTTTCGCTTTAAATAGAGATAAAGTTTGTTGATTGACCCTCTTGACCACAATATCCCGCATACATGCGTCGATAAACTCTGGATGGTCTTGCATATATTCCGCCAGAGATTGAATACCGCGCTGCTGTAATTCTTGAAAGCGGTGTTTGATTCCGCTGAAATCTTCTTCCCACATGGAGATTGGCGCATATTCGAACAAGGTTAGGTAATGATCCTCACTCTCTAATAAAGTCATAGGTCCTCCTCAGGTAAAGACCGCTTGGCAATAATGATTTTATTTTACACGAAAAAGGTAAAGAACAAATCAATTCGTTCACATATCTTTACATCTCTTAACATCTTACACATTTGATTAATAAATCCTATCAATTGGTAAAGAAAAGATAAACACTTGTTGATTGAGCATTAAAGTTGGTATGATAAAACATAAGGGAAAGGAGAAAAAAAATGGGGCTTTCGGATTTACACATTCATTCAATTCACAGCTGGGACGGAACCGCAACGCTTTCAGCAATATTAAAATACACCGCTGAGGAAACAAAATTAAATGTCATCGCTATTACCGATCACGATGAAATTATCGGCGCATTAAGGGCTGAACAAATTGCTCATAATTATGGGATTGAAGTGGTAACCGGTAGCGAAGTTTCTACTGCAGATGGACATTTGTTAGCATTGTATATTCGCGAAAAAATCCCTGCTGGAATGCCTTTAGTTGAGACAGTACGTTATGTTGGGGAACTCGGCGGTATTTGTATTGCTGCTCATCCCATGGCGGCTGGCGCCCACAGCCTTTCAGCAGATACCATCATTAAGGCTCTTCGAATTCCAGAAATAGCTAGAATCCTCGTTGGTATAGAAGCGATTAATGGAGGTTTATTCCACCAGAGCAGCAATTTCTTAGCAACAATTCTAGCCGAGCTTTTGCCCGTTGCCTCGGTCGCAAATAGTGACTCACATGTTTTACAAACCATCGGCTATGGGATGACCGAATTCGAAGGTAACACGGCAATGGACTTGCGGGTGGCATTGGAAAACCACCAAACAAAAGCGATTTGTATTGCTCATGCCACTCCATCGCTGGTAATCCCAACATGGCTTAAATTCTTCCTTTTGAAGAAAGTTGGGTGGGCTAGATGGAATCCAAACCCGCTTCAACCCATGCGTCTTGGCCGTGTGAAAGTGATTATTTAATTTACATCGCTATGATGAATAAAAACGTTCTCTTTATCTGCGGTTCCCTCAATCAAACAATGATGATGCACCAAATATCCACGAGCATGCCAGGGTGTAATAGCTATTTCACACCCTTCTTTGCGGATGGTTTTCTCGGTTGGTTAGCAAAAATTGGGTTATTAAATTTCACTATTCTCGGTGGATCTCACCGCGATAACACCCTTGAATACATTAGAAAAAATAACTTGCCCCTCGATGAAAACGGCAAAGCAAGAAAATATGACTTAATTGTTACATGCACGGATTTGATCACACAAAAAATCTTTCGCGATACACCAATGGTTTTAGTACAAGAGGGTATCATGGAAGACGAAACCTGGATGTATTCATTGATAAAGTACCTCAAACTTCCCCGCTATCTCGCAAATACGGCAGCGACTGGTTTATCCGATCAATACGAGTATTTTTTCGTTGCATCCGAAGGTTATCGGGATTTCTTTATTCGCAAAGGCGTTAAACCTCATAAAATGATCGTCACAGGAATCCCAAATTTTGATAATGTAGAAGTTTGGCGCGAGAACAATTTCCCCTTTAGGGATTATATTCTCGTTGCAACCTCAAGCGCCAGAGAAACATTCAAGCCGGATAACAGAATTGCCTTCCTCAAGAATGTCAAAAAGATAGCCGGTGACACACCAATTATTTTAAAACTTCATCCTAATGAGAATAAAAAACGGGCTATCTTTGAAATAACTCGCATCCTGCCCGAGGCTTTGATATTAACTGAGGGGAATATTTACCCCATGATTGCAAATTGCGCCGTTCTCATTACGCAATATTCCACAGTAACCCTGGTGGGTCTGCTACTTGGCAAGAAAGTTTACTCTTATTTAGACCTTGAGGCGATAAAAAAGCTGTTACCGCTCCAAAATGGTGGTAAGTCAGGGCAACAAATAGCTTCAATTTGTATGGATTTATTGAATAAACAGAGCCTCAAAAAAGAAAGTATAAATCTTAAATTGCAAGCAAAACCTAAATTCAATTATTTCCGAGAATTAGGATAAATTTTCAGCCTCTCCTCCCAATCCCCTCTCCCGAGCCCCCATCTCAAAAAGCAGAAGATGGGGGCGAGCCCTTAAAACCTTAATGCCCTAACCCGAATAAAAATCGGTTATACTTTATCACATTAAGATGAGAAACATTCGCAATTTTTGTATCATTGCTCATATCGATCACGGTAAATCCACCTTAGCAGACCGTCTCCTGCAGCTCACCGGAACGATCTCGGAACGTGAGATGGTCGAGCAAGTGTTAGATTCAATGGACCTGGAACGCGAAAAGGGTGTGACCATCAAAGCTTCAGCCGTGCGGATGAGCTATACTGCCCAGGATGGACAACAATATGAACTTAATCTCATTGACACTCCTGGGCATGTTGACTTTGGTTACGAGGTCAGCCGCGCCTTAAACGCCTGCGAAGGAGCGCTCCTGGTGGTGGATGCCACACAGGGAATCGAAGCACAAACGCTGGCAAACCTGTACTTGGCACTCGAAGCCGATTTAGAAATCATTCCGGTAATCAACAAAATAGATCTACTCTCTGCCCATCCCGACGAAGTCGCCCAGGATATCAGCAATCTGTTGGGAACGCCTGCCGATCAAATCCTGCGCATTTCCGCCAAAGAGGGCACCAATGTCGAACAGGTTTTAGAGGCGATTGTCCAACAAATACCCCCACCGAAAGGGGATGAGAACGCGCCATTGCAGGCGCTCATATTTGACTCACACTATGATCCCTACAAAGGGGTGGTGGCGTATGTGCGCATTGTCGAAGGTAAAATCACACCAAATGATACGCTGCGTTTGATGGCAAGCGGCGTAGAAGTCAAGCCGGTCGAAATTGGCATCTTTGCACCGGATCTACGCCCGGTTGCAGAACTCAGCGCCGGCGAAGTCGGATATGTCGCCACGGGATTGAAAACCGTCCATGATTGCCGGGTGGGAGATACGATTACCAATGCCATACAACCAGCGGCAGAAGCCCTGCCCGGTTACCGCCACCCCAAACCCATGGTCTTTGCTGGCATTTATCCAGTAGAAAATGAAGACTATGAAGACCTCAAAGAAGCTTTGGAGAAATTACAGCTCAATGACGCCTCTCTGACTTTCGAACCAGAAACCTCCCAAGCGCTTAATTTTGGCTTTCGCTGCGGCTTTTTAGGCATGTTTCACATGGAGATCATCCAGGAACGCCTCGAACGTGAATATGACCTGGATATCATTGTCACTGCACCTTCGGTGGAATACGAAATCGTCCTGCGCAGTGGCGAAGTCATTCGCATCCATTCTCCGGCTGAATTGCCCGATGAAGCGCAAATCCAAGAAATTCGCGAACCCTGGATGACGCTTGAAATCATCACGCCAACTGAATATTACGGCACCGTTATGGACTTGGCTACCAAACGCCATGGGGTTTTCATCACCCAGGAATACCCAGCGCCCAATCGAGTACAGCTCATCTTTGAGATCCCGCTTTCCCAAATTATCGTCGATTTCTTTGACCAATTAAAATCGCGCACGCGCGGCTATGCATCCATGGATTATCATTTCAAGGAATACCGGGCGGACGACCTGGTTAAGTTGGAAATTTTGGTCAATGATGAACCGGTTGACGCTTTTGCCACCATTGTCCATCGCGATGATGCCTATCACAAAGGGCAAGCCATTATCTCCAAATTGAAAGACATCATCCCCCGCCAATTATTTGTTGTCCCCATCCAGGCTTATGCGGCGGGACGGGTTATCTCGCGCGCCAACGTAAAAGCCTTGCGCAAAGACGTCTTAGCAAAGTGTTACGGAGGCGACATCACCCGCAAGAAAAAATTGCTCGAAAAACAAAAGCGCGGCAAGAAACGCCTTAAAATGGTGGGGAATGTAGAAATCCCGCAGGAGGCATTTCTGGCGGTACTGCGCTATGGGGAGGATTGAGATCAGCGAGTCCTATCAAACTCACCCCCAATCCAGTCGCAAACAAATCCTGCCTGGCTTGGCGATCAGCCTTATCTGCGTCGTGATTCTTTTATTTTTCGTCAATTGGCAGCAATTCTGGCAGGCATTGCAAAAGGCAAATTACACCCGTGTCGGGCTGGCGCTCGGATTAACCTTGCTTTGGTTGGCGGTGCGCAGTTTCTTTTGGCGCACCCTATTACAGCAAAAAGCCACACTCAAGGCTGTCTTTATCACAGTTAATGAAGGGTATCTACTCAATAACCTCTTGCCCTTCCGCTTAGGTGAAATCGGTCGCGCTTTTCTGCTCAATCGCAAAGCGGGAATACCTTTCTTCTTTGTCCTTTCCACAATTGTCCTCGAAAGAGCCATGGATTTAATCCTGGCAGTCTGCCTGTTACTCATCACCTTGCCGTTTGTCGCCGGTGTAGAGTGGGCAAAACAAGCTGCCCTAAGCGCCGGTGGTCTGGTATTGCTGCTGTTTGGATTACTATTTTTTTTCGCCAAACAGCGCGCTTTCCTGATCAAATCCTTCGATCGTGCCCAAACCCGTTTTCCCTGGTTGGTTAGATTTGGTGGAATAAGCCTGGATTCCTTCATTAATGGGCTGTCCATCCTTACCGATACGCAGCTTTTCTTTCAGGCAATTTTTTGGGTGATTTTGAATTGGCTGGTTGCCATTGTCCAATACCATTTGTTCCTCAGCGCATTTTTCCCTGCTGCACAATGGCTTTGGTCTGCTTTCACACTGGGCGTGATCGCTCTTGGCGTGGCAGCTCCCTCCTCACCTTCTGCGGTTGGCGTTCTGGAGCTTTCGGCAGTGACCGCATTGAGCGCCTTTCACCTTGATCCATCCATTAGCCTCGCCTTTGCCATCACCGTCCATCTTTCTCAGGTCGTGATGACTGGCGTTCTCGGCAGCTATGGTTTGGCGCTTGATGGGGTTTCGCTCCTATCTCTGTATGATCAAGCCCGTGCGTTACAACATCAAAAGAGCCGCGGATAAAGGACGCCATGCAGATCTTAATTGCCCTCACCTACTACCGCCCGCATTATTCGGGATTGACAATTTACGTAGAAAGATTAGCGCGTGCGCTGGCAGCCCAAGGACACCAGGTGACCGTATTGACCTCGCGCTACGCGGCGACTTTACCAGCTCAGGAAAAATTAGACGGTGTAGAAGTACGCCGCCTGCCGGTTGCCATGCGCATCAGCAAGGGCGTAATTATGCCATCCATGCCTATTTGGGCAGCCCGTCTCGCCCGGCAGGCAGATGTGATCAATCTGCACGTGCCCCAATTAGATGCAGCAATGATTGGAATGCTCGGACGGTTCATGGATAAACCGATTCTGCTCACCTACCATTGTGATATGCGCTTGCCCCATGGAATCATTCATTCTATCGCTAACCTTGCCTCGAATATCGCCAATCACATCACCGCCCGTACCGCCAAACTCATCGTCACCAACACCCAAGATTATGCCGAAAATTCAGCATTCTTACGCCGTTATCTCTCTAAGGTAAGGGTGATACCACCGCCCATCACTTTGTCTCCAATTACTGAAAATGATAGCCTCGCCTTTCGTCAGCGGGCTCATGTCCAGCCCGGACAACGCATCATCGGCATGGCTGCCCGTCTGGCAAGCGAGAAAGGTGTGGAATATCTGGTGGAGGCGATGCCAATCATCCTGCAAAAACATCCGCAGGCGCGGGTGCTGTTCGTCGGGCAATATCAAGATGTGCTTGGAGAAGAGGCATACGCCCAACGGCTTGCTCCTCTCATCGAACAATTAGGAGAACATTGGACATTTCTTGGCGTGCTTGAACCAACCGAATTCAGTGCATTTCTCCACACCGCGGAGGTGACCGTCTTACCCAGCATCAACAGCACCGAATCGTTTGGCATGGTGCAAATCGAGTCAATGATCAGCGCCACCCCTGTGGTCGCCAGTGATTTGCCAGGCGTGCGCCAACCGGTTCTGGAAAGCGGCATGGGGCGCATCGTTCCCCCGCGTGACGCAGCAGCACTGGCAAATGCCATCATCGATATCCTCGATCACCCGCAAGACTATCGGGGGGAGCCAGAGAAAATTGCTGAGCGCTACTCCCCGGCTCAGATCGCCCGCCAGTACGAAGCCCTGTTCAACGAATTAATTGCATAAAGCGGAGAAATCTTATCATGTCATTGCCATCCCAGCCTGCAGTTCCTCACCCTGAAAAAGATTATCTGGGCTTACACCTGAAAGAATTGCCCTATTTTCGCGCTTTGGTGCGGGCAGTGGAAGCGCGTTTCTATCGTGACTTTGAGTTACCCTCCCCCACGCTGGATGTCGGCTGCGGCGATGGGCACTTTGCCACCGTGGCATTTGACCAAAAAATCACCGTCGGACTAGACCCCTGGGAAGCTCCTTTGCGCGAAGCTGCCCAGCGCGGCGCCTATCAACTCCTCCTGCAAGCCGATGGCGCATTGATCCCCTTTCCAGATGCATATTTTGCCAGCGCCTTCAGCAATTCGGTGTTGGAGCATATCCCCCATGTGGAGGCAGTGCTGGTTGAGCTGGGGCGGGTGCTCAAACCCGGCGCGTTGTTCCTCTTTTGTGTGCCCAACCATCAATTTCTGGATGGCTTATCGGTGGCTCATTTTCTCGACAGGCTTGGCTTGCACGCCCTGGCGCGTCTCTACCGCCGCTTTTTTAACCGCATTTCCCGCCATATCCACTGTGATCCCCCCGCGGTGTGGGAGAAACGGCTCGAGAAGGCCGGCTTCGAAATGCTGGACTGGTGGCATTACTTTCCCCCATCAGCCATGCACGTGGTGGAATGGGGGCATTATTTCGGGCTGCCCGCCCTGCTGGTCAAAAAGCTCAGCGGGCGCTGGCTGCTGGTCTCCCAGGAATGGAACATCGCCTGGCTGCGGCGCTGGCTGAACCGTTACTACCTGCCCGACCCGCGCAGCAAAGACGGGGTGTACACGTTCTATGTGGCGAGGAAAAGATAAAAATTAAATTTCTTTATTTCAAATGACAGGTATCATTCAAGCTCACTATAGTGAAGTCCCCGCCATTTTTCTCAAAGACGTTAATGGCGCAGGTATCCTGATGCAGCCGCCAGAAGCGTTCATTCCCCAGCCCCATGACCGCCAACAGGATCACGCGATTGATCACCGTATGCCCTACTAATACGATCGTTTCTCCCTCGTATTGGTCAGCCAGTTGATGAACAGCATCCAACCCGCGCACCCGTAAATCCGCCAGGCTCTCCCCGCCGGGGATGCGGACGGTGTGGGGGGCATTGTACCAGGCGTCCAGTTCTTGCGGCCAGCGCTCTCCCACCTCTTCCGGGGTTAACCCCTGCCATAGCCCATAATCAATATCCACCAGACCCGCAAGCGGATTAACAGCCATTTGAAACGGATGCGCAATAGCCTCAGCGGTCTTCATTGCGCGCGAGAGTGGGCTGGCGTACACTGCCACCGGCTGCCATTGCGCAGCAATGCGTTTACTGGTTGCCTCTGCCTGCTGGATACCGGTCTCATTTAGCGGGACATCTGCCCGCCCGCGAAAACGCTCCACCCGATTCCATTCCGTCTGCCCATGCCGCACCAAAATAAATCTTGTCATCGATTCCTTCCTTTTCCATTTTCTAAAGTGACCGCCATTGCGGAAAGAACATTGCGATATCAATTATACTTAGGAAAACGGATAATGAACGTTGTCCCCAAACCAACTTGACTTTCGACAGTGATCCTTCCAGAATGCGCCTGCACAATCTCCTTGGCAATTGCCAATCCCAATCCACTGCCTTTCCCACTGCGCGCTGGGTCAACCTGGTAAAAGCGATCGAAAATGTGCGGGAGATGTGCTTCTGCAATTCCAATCCCGCTATCGCTGATTTTTATTTCGATTTCATTCAACTGCTTGATTGCACTGACAAGGATAAACCCCTGTTCTGTATATTTAATCGCATTATCAATTAAGTTCACAAACAACCGAATCAGCTCATCGCTATCCCCCAGCATGATTAAATCATCGGGCAGGCTGGCAGTTAAAGTCAGATTTTTTTGTTCTGCCAAGGCACGCAAAGAATCCACCACATCCCGAATTAGGAGAGACAGATTAACCTTTTCAAATGGATGGTTATCGCGCTTATTCGCGCGTGCCAATTGTAGTAGATTCTCTACTAAGGTGTGTAATCGTTCCGTCTCCTCGCTTAAATCGTCCAATGCTCGCTCATATTCAGCGCTGGTTCGTTTTCGCGAACGAATCACGCTGAGAATCGCTTGCATAGCAGCCAATGGCGTACGCAATTCATGAGAAGCATCGTTGGTAAATTGCCTTTCACGCCGAAAAGAATCATCTAAACGAGCAAACATATCGTTTAATGTACTCACCAGCCTGCCTACTTCATCATCTGTTTCTGCTAAATCTAAACGCTGCGAGAGGTCTTCTGCTGAAATACGCCGCGCAGTAGAAATAATTTGATCAATGGGGGATAAAGCCCGGGCAGCCAAGAAATAACCCCCTGCGCCAGCCAATAAGATCAATACCGGCACACTGATCAACAAAGAGAACAATAATTTTCGCAAGGCAAGCTGGATATCCGCAATGGATTGGGCAACTTGAACAATGGCGATAAAGTTATTATTGTCATAGACATATTGTGTGTAAATGCGGATTGGAGCACCGCCAGCAGGCAGGGAATAGGTCAAAAACGATCCGTTAGAAGATAGAGGGAGATCTTTATAGGGCCCGCTGGATTGGATTAACTTACCCTGTGGGGTGAGCACGCGCAAGGTAAATCCCCTGCCCCGTAAATCACTATTCTCTTGAGTTTCTACCAAATTATCTGGCAAACTTAATTGCCCATTTTCGATATTTAAACCAGCCGCAATCTGATCAGCATTATCGATCAACCCATTATCGAGGGTGGCGTAAAGCCCACGTTGCATATTTCCATAGACAAATATCCCGAAAATACAAAGGGTAACGAAAAGTAAACCAGAAGTCCAAAGCGCAAAGCGTACCCGTAACGTTCTAAACCGTTTCATCCCCATTTTCCACCGAGAGGCGATATCCTGCTCCGCGCACTGTGTGAATTAATTTTGGCTCGAACGCATCATCTATTTTACGGCGCAGATTTTTGATATAAACATCCACCACATTGGATTGGTTATAAACGTCATAGTTCCAAACGTGTTCCGCGATTTGGGTGCGCGTCAGAACCCGATCGGGTTCGCGCATCAAACATTCTAGAACCGCAAACTCTTTCGTAGTTAAATCAATTACTTTTCCAGCTCGTTTTACCCGCCGTGTGACCGTATCGAGGACTAAATCGGCAACTTGCAGTAGTGTACTTTTTGGCACATCGGCAGTACGGCGCGTCATTGCCCGTAAGCGCGCTAATAATTCTTTCAGGGCAAAAGGTTTGACCAAATAATCATCCGCCCCAGCATCTAAACCATTTACCCGATCATCGACTGCGTCGCGCGCGGTGAGCATCAATATTGGGGTGCGCTTGTCTTTACTGCGTATCTCGCGGCAGACGGTTAGTCCATCCACCTCTGGCAACATAATATCGAGCACAATCACATCGTATGGAGCTGAATCAGCCCAATCAAGCGCTTCTCGTCCAGTGTAGGCAATATCCACCGCGTAGCCCTGCTCTTCCAAGCCACGCTTGAGATAATTGGCAATTTTTCGATCATCTTCGACCACTAATATGCGCATCATGCACTCCTACTCAAAGTATAGCAGGGAAAGATGAAGAATAGATGAAAAAGGGTTACAATAAATCGATTTTTAAAAATTGTGTTCCTAATTTTTATAAAATATGGGAAAATATCTGAAATAGAATTTATTACCCAAAGCAGTGAGGGTATTTGTTATGACACGAATTAATTGGCAAAATTATATATCTATTGATCCTGAGATCCATCATGGTGAACCTTGTATCAAAGGGACGCGCATTCCCGTTTCTATCATCATAGGTAGTATTGCAGATGGTATGAGCATTGATGAAGTTCTCAAGGAATATCCACAAATTTCCCGAGAAGAAATTCAAGCTGTGTTAGCGTATGCTGCTGATTTAGTTCGACAAGAATGGATACTTCCTTTAGGCAAATGATGACTATGGCTTTTGGTGTAAAATTAGACGAAAATACACCCAAAAAGAGGCTGGCTAAATTAGCCAGCCTCTTTCTTCATGAACAGCGTTTAGTTATTTTCGCCGCTCTCCGCTCCTAGCACACTCCCTGTCATGGCATCAACCTTGACATCTGTGCCATTCGAGAATTGGACGCTGTAGACCAGCTTACCGTTTTCATCATCCAACTGAACCTGGCTCGCTGAACCAGCGTTCAAGTAAGATTCTGCAGCTTGCTGTGCAGCTTGAGCGGTAATAGCGGGGGTTCCAACCGGAGCTTCATCCTTGCCATCCGAGGATTTCTCTTCCTGGCCTTGTTGCTCCGTATCTGGGCCATTTTGGTCGCCAACCTGCTCGTTGACATTGTCAGTGTCCGTTGCGCTCTTGACTTCAGTCCCTTCTTGAGTGGACTGGCTGGTGATTTGCTCCTGCGTCTGTGCAGGTGGGGTGCTTGTTTGGGCATAAACTTTCATGCTAATTGCCCCCATTGCTCCAACCAAGAGCAAAGCAATGGCAGCTAAAGCAAACATTCTATTGATTTTCATCGTAATTCTCCTTTCTAAATTCAACGCCTGTTTGGCGCTGTTGATGATGATTGTAGCTTCCCAATATGAAATCATCGTGAAGCGAAAATGAATCATTCCCCCGAGTTTGATGAAGATTTTTTCATTTTATCAATAAAGACTTACGGACGTAAATGATACGGAATATCAATGATTACCCGCTGAAATCCCATTCGCCGCCGCCGATAAAGTAGGGTTGTCTTGATTAACCAAGCAGTTTGATTATGGAGCAAATTCTGCCACCAGCGCGCTGGTACAAATTCCGGCAAAATTATCGCCGCGAGACTTCCATCTTGGTGCTGGCGATCGGTTTCGTCTAGATAGTCTATTAACGGTTTTACAATAGACCGATAGGGGGATGGCAACACGACTAAAGGAATATCTGGCCAGATTGTCACCCATTTTTGTCGGATAGTCTCACCAGAATTTGGTTCAATTTCAACGAATACTGCTGTGATATCCGTTGAAACGGTGCGCGCAAATGTAATTGCCGCCTCAGCACCGCGATTAATTCCTACCACTGGAATCACCACTCTTTTCACCAAATTTGTCCCCAAGCGCTCAAACGGTTCCGTAATAGCAATCTGTTCTCGGATGGCTTGATAATGACTGTGAATTTTCCGAAATCCAAGAACCAGAATGGGAATCATGAGTATCGTTACCCACGCGCCCTCCAAAAATTTGCTCATACCAATGACCAATACAGTAAGACCGGTGGCAAATGCACCTAATCCGTTCAAGAATAACTTTATAACCCATCTGCTACCCTTCAATCGGAACCAATGAACAACCATCCCGCTTTGGGAAAAGGTAAAAGCCAAAAAAGCACCCACCGCAAAAAGCGGGATCAATGCATGCGTATCTCCATTAAAGAGAACAATCAAGCCTCCCGTTGCTAAGGCGAGCAGGATGATACCATTAGAATAGACAAGACGATCGCCAAGGTAGATTAATTGGCGAGGTAGATAACCATCCCGAGCTAAAATTGCGGAAAGGCGGGGGAAATCCGCAAAACTGGTGTTTGCAGCAACCGCAAGGATCAATAGTGTACTTATCTGAATGACAAAATAAGGCAGTCCGTAGCCTAATAGACGATGCGCCAACGCAGAAAGAATCGTCTCATCCGGGTTAGGAACAACCCCTAAAAATTGTGTTAATCCAACACTACCAATAAATAACGTGCCCATAATCATAGCCATGACGATGAGTGTCTTCCCGGCATTTTGCGATTCTGGTGGTCGAAAGGCTGGCACCCCATTGCTGATTGCTTCAATACCGGTTAACGCGGTACAGCCAGTCGAAAAAGCATGTAAGATAAGAAATGGGGTCAATGGCTGAACACTTGGCAGGGCGGTTGCCGGAAAAGGTTGCGAACCATGCAGCACAAGTTGAATCACTCCATAAAGCAGCATGGGCAGATAGGTAATAAGGAATAAATAAACCGGGATTGCCATGATGGTACCAGTATCCCTTAGGCCGCGGAGGTTCAATATTGTCAAGAGAAGCAATAATAACAAAGCAAGGGTGACGCGATAGCTCCAGAGAACCGGAAAAGCAGAAGCGATTGCCTCCACACCAGCTGTCAAGCTGACTGCCGCAGTAAGCAAATAATCCAATAACAGAGCTGCAGCTGCCACTAAAGCTGCTGCATTACCAAGATTTTCTTTTGCAACTGTATACGCTCCACCACCGCCAGGATAACCATGAATGGTTTGATAATAGGACAATGCCACAATCCCTAATAACCCACTAATTGCTAAACCGATCGGCCAGGCTAATTGCAAGCCAGCAACACCAGCAAGCGCCAAGCCCAAATATATTTCTTGATTGGCATAGGCGATGGAAGATAACGCATCGGGAGAAAAGGCGGCTAAGGCACGGATTTTATTTAATCGTTCTTCCTTAGCTTGTTTTGTCTCTATTGGAGGACCGATTAGAAAATGATAAAAATGTTCTAACATAAAACCCCTAATTGAAAATTAAAGCTTCCAGCTAGAACGGATAAATCCTTTTGTATTGACAAATTTATTTTAATCCCGTTATATCTCACTGGCAACAAAATTCGTTACAGCATTATCCAGGGGATGCCGCTCTATTTCATCCATCGTTCCCACCTGACGCACCACCCCATCCAATAACACTGCCACGCGATCCCCTAAACGGGCAGCTTCTTTTAAGTGATGGGTGACAAATAAAGTTGTTCGGTGATTGTGATTGAGCAATCCAGCAAGATCATCCAGCAGGCGCAATCGTGATGGTGGATCTAAAGCGGAAAAAGGCTCATCCAAGAGTAACAATTGCGGCTCAAGCACTAACGCGCGCGCCAAACTCACCCGATGTGCTTCACCGCCCGAGAGCTGTGAAACCTTACGCTTGGCAATTTCAGAGAGATTGAGCTTCTCCAGCCAGGGTTGCATAGCCTTTACGGCTTCTTTTTTTGAAATGCCGCGCAATCGTAAACCGAGGATGATATTGTCCATTACTGTACCATCTACTAACAACGGTTCCTGGAAGACTATGGACATCTGACGGCGATAAGATAAATCATCCCATTCATCCATGGGCACATTTTTATACAATATCTTTCCTTGAGTGGGTTGTATTAACCGCGCGAGTGTGAGCAATAAAGTGGATTTTCCAGCACCATTCGGACCTACAACGGCTAGCACTTCCCCCGCATATAAAGCTAACTCGTTGACAAATAAGACTGGCTTTTTACCCCTCTTCACCAATACATTGTGCATCTCTAAAAGCGGAGATGATGTTTCCTTCATGCTTTTTTCGCCCGTTGTTGAATCCAGGTCAAAGCCCAGTTGACCAAAAACGTGATCACCAGCAACAAGATGCCTAGGCCAAGGGCGACATCAAAATTTCCTTTGCTGGTTTCAAGGACAATCGCAGTGGTTAAAACGCGCGTTTGATAACGGATATTACCACCCACCATCATGCTGGCACCCACCTCCGAGATCACTGCTCCAAATCCCGCCATCAACGCTGCCAAAAGTGGCAAGCGTGCTTCTCTCCAGAGGATAATGACCATTTGAATTTTTGATGCGCCTAGCCCTAACAATTGGTATTGCAGTCTTGGATCTAAGGCTTGTAACGCTGCAGCGGTTAACCCGCTTACCACCGGAGCAGCAATGATCACCTGGGCAATGACAATGGCTGTAGGGGTATATATCAAATTTAAATCACCGAAAGGACCCGAGCGCCATAACATCATTGCCACAAACAAACCCACCACCACCGGGGGCAGCCCCATCCCGGTGTTGACCAAGCTGAGCAAAAAGGATCGCCCCGGAAAAGTTTTCAGTGCCAATACACTGCCGAGGGGCAAACCGATTAACAGGCTCAACAATGTGGCTATGCCAGAAATCTCTAGGGAGAGCAGTGTGATCTGAAAAACTTCGTTATTCAACATTATCTTAGAACCAATAATTGACCAAACCAGGTTAGCGTTGAGGAAGGATACAACTTTCGTATCCTTCTTCTCCATCGAGCTTTTAAATTAATTAAGGAAGCCCTAGTTCCGCATCTGTTTTATCCGCATCCGCAAAGAAAAGCGCCTGCCCATATTGATCTACGCCAAATTTGGCGATGACTTGTTGCGTCTCAGGCGCAATGATAAATTTCAGGAAAGCCAGCGCCCCTGCATAATTGACTTCACGCCACTTATCCGGATTGACGGTGATGACGTGATACACGTTCAATAATGCTTTATCTCCTTCAACGAGAATCAAAAGGTTGAGATTTTTCTGATTCGCCAGGAAAGTAGCTCGGTCTGTCAAAACATACGCGCCCTTCTCAGACGCTACTGTTAGAGTCGCTGCCATCCCTTGACCGGTCTCAATATACCAGGGCATACCCTTTGGATCCAGATCGTCTTTTTTCCATAAGCTCAATTCCATTTTATGCGTCCCAGAATCATCACCACGGGAAACAAAGTTGGCATTGGCTTGATAAATGAGTTTAAAGGCATCGATTGCACTTTTCCCTTTAATCCCAGCCGGGTCAGCAGTAGCACCAGCAATTACAAAATCATTATGCATAACCAACGCGCGATCTTTGCCGTTTCCCGCTTGCATAAATTCCACCTCTGAACTTGGTGCATGGACCAACAATACATCTGCATTGCCATCCGCCCCCATTTGTAACGCCTGCCCGGTTCCAACTGCCACGACTTTAACCCGATAACCGCTTTGCTGCTCAAAGAGTGGAATCAAGACATCCAGCAGACCGGAATCTTGCGTGGAAGTTGTCGTCGCCAAAATGATATCTTTTGAATTTGAACTGGTTTGGTTTTCTGGCGACATAGTCATTTGTGCTGTGCTTGCAGGTGTAATGAGAATTGCAGGGATAGATGTCACTCCGGCTTCTTCCGGAGTTATGCTTTGCTGTGCCGCTGGCGCTATAGTTTTCACTGGCACACACGCCCCGCTCATCAAAGCTACCATCATCAAAATGAAACGCAAAGACTTTTTCAAGGAAATTTTTTATCCTTTCAAAACAAGATTTGCTCGCCACTGTGAGCGAGGTTATAGCCTGGGAGAACACCGGTCTGGCGTTGATACTGCGAACTGGAAATAAAATCCAAGATCGGGCGCATCGCCTCATTGTATTGATCGAGAAAAACTAAGTCATAACGCTCTTCAAATAAGGGGATAAAACCCAAACCATATTGATAAGCAGCCGCCTGCAAACCTAATGCAGCATCAGCCTTCCCTTCCAAAACGTATCGGGCAGTTTGGGTGTGTGTACTCAATTGCTGCTCATAGCCGTTGATGCTTTCGGGAGCAATACCTAATTTTCTCAATTCGGCATCAAACCAAAGGCGTGTCCCCGATCCTTCATTGCGGTTGACAAAACGAATATCGCGCCGAACGATATCTTCTAAACCAAATACTCCCTTTGGATTGCCCGCTGCAACGATTAAACCCTGGACGCGCCGGGCAAGTGTGACAACGTTTAACGCCCAATCGGGAAAAAGGTGGCGTAAGGTGGGGATGTTATATTCTCCGCTATGACTATCGTAGATATGCGCTCCTGCCACCTGACAGACTCCCTGACGCAGGTTAATTAAGCCATTCAATGACCCCACGGGTAACACAACTAATTGTAAATGCTTAGAAACCAGCTCGGCGAGGCGTTCTACCGCTAAATCATGACTGCCACAAAAAATGAGCAGGGGTTTATCACTTTTTGGAAGCACCCAATGTTGAATCAGGTAAGCGGCTGCTTTTGCCCGATAATATTTTTCGGTCACCCGCTCCCTTTTGCGTATCTCAACCAGCTCTACTAAACCGGCTTCTTGCAAAACCAATAGATGGTGGCGAACCCAGGCAGGCGAGTGTTGCAGCCACTCCGCTAGTTGAGATAGGGTTCCCGGCTGACTCATCAAGCGTTGCAAAATCATCAGCCGATGCCCATCTGATAACGCTCTGATCTGAATCGGCGATTCGATAGTGCTAGCGGTGTTCATTACGATTAAGTATTTCCTTAATCGTAATTATAACATAAATAAATTAAACAACCCCCAAGTCCTGAATATCTTCACAACGAGGAGAAGAATCAATGAATAAGCCTATCACTCCGCTGAGACATGCAAATCCGCCTTCCAGAATTCTAGTCCATCCACCCTCGTATACAGGAGAACTCCTCTCTCGCAGGCATAGATACTCATACTCCCTTCTCATCTTCGACCACAGGGTAATTTTGTAAGATTTCAGTAACTGATGCAAGCACCTGCCTGGCGCGGACATTCGAGCCGTTAAAAGCCTGCCAGGGGAGCGGCTGTTGCAACGATCTTCGATGCTTAAAACAAGCCAGCACTGCCGCCACTTTCACCGTCACTTCATCCGGCATAGAATGATCTAATAAATGTTACGTCAGCAGCGGGATTTCATCCGGAGAGAGTTGCAAAAAATAGGTCTCGTCCAGGGCAGTTCTTTGAGTCTCCCGACACGTCATGGGCTAGATTTCGCGGTCAAGATTTTGCCGGAGGATCAAGCCATCCACATGAACCAGATTGAGCGCAACGACAAATCCAAAAGCCGTTATCCAGATAGCTAAGGCATATCTTTGCTCACGTTGGAAAATTTCCAGGAGCAGGATGGCTATCAATCAGATCCCTAACCAGACAAGAAAAACATGCGTATATATTAGCAAGCGAGAGAAACCATAGGCGGCTTTATATAAGGTTAGCCGCTGGTACGCCGATAACAAAATCACCATCACCAACCCAACCAGAATTGCGCACAAGGCGCGGAATAGTCCCTGCTGCCAGCCGCCCCTGCAGTTGATGAGCGCAGATAATACCAGCAGTAACAGGAGCGAGCCAAATGCCACCAGCACCAGCTGGCCGAAACCGCGCCGTGCATATTCTGCGTACGTGTAGTCTAGAATTTGTATAAAATTTTTATAAGAAATACCTTATGCATGATGTACCGAAACAATTTTGTGTTAAAATTTTTATTTAGTCTAATGAAAATAATCGGTTCAGTCAGGATGGAAGTCTATGAAAAAAAGAGGAATCATTATTGCAGTCACTATACTCGCCCTTCTCGTAGTGTTTTTCTTTTATAACCGCTCTCGCCAGCAACAACTTGCCAAAGCTTCTGCTAAATACGAGACGGTTGCGGTGCAGCGCGGGCAATTGACTGCCACTATTGGTGGCACCGGCAGCGTCCATGCCAATCAAACCGTTGTCCTCACTTGGCAAACCAGCGGAACGGTAGAGAAAGTCAACGTGAAAGTGGGTGATCAGGTGAGTGCAGGCATGGAATTAGCCAACTTGCGGCGCGATAGCCTCCCTCAAAACATCATCATGGCTCAAGCCGATTTAACCCAGGCGAAACAGGCATTAGAGGATTTATACACGAACGCCGAAACGCAAAAAAATAATGCCATGCAGGCGATCACAAAATATGCCAATGCGGTGCGCGATGCCCAGTATCAATTAGATAACTTTACCGTCCCAACTTCACAGATCGGTCTGGATCCTATCGAGGCGCTTGATAAAATGAAACAAAAACTCGATCAAGCGCGCGCCGCTTTTGAACCGTATAAATATAAATCAGTGGACGATCCAACTCGCAAAGACCTCAAAGAAGCGCTCGATAACGCCCAGAGTGATTATGACGCCGCGGTAAAACGCTTACAATATGTCTATAACCTCGATGTGGCTACTTCGAATCTCAACAAAGCCCGTCAGGATTATGAAAAATGGAAAAATGGTCCCGCACCCGAAGATGTTGCAGCCGCTGAGGCGCGCATAGCAGCTGCCGAAGCCACGGTAAATCTCGCAAAATTGACCGCTCCTTTCAGTGGCACCGTTACCCAGGTGGAGATCAAACCTGGCGATCAAGTTACACCGGGAAAAATTGCTTTCCGCATTGACGATCTCTCCAGTTTACAAGTAGATGTCGAGATCTCCGAAGTGGATATCAATCGCGTACAAATTGGTCAAGATGCCATATTGAACTTTGATGCCATCTTAGGGAAAGATTATCACGGAAAAGTCAAAGAGGTTGCTCCGGTTGGCACAATCAATCAAGGTGTGGTCGATTTCATCGTCACGATTGAATTAAATGACGCCGACGCTCAGGTCAAGCCTGGCATGACCGCAGCAGCAAACATTATCGTGGAACAATTGAATGATGTTTTAATGGTGCCGAACCGCGCCGTCCGCTTGGTGGAAGGGAAGCGGGTGGTATATATCCTGCGCAATGGGACTCCTCAACCTGTGCCGGTGACATTAGGTGCTTCATCCGATGTGAACAGCCAGGTCTTAGAAGGAGAAATCAAAGTAGGTGATTTAGTGGTGCTCAATCCACCGGTAACTTTCCAGCAAAATGGACAACCTCCATTCGCGAACGGTGGTAATTAAGTGTTCTTCTTGCGGTTTTGCGCTTGTAGTGGTTCAACTCTCTCGATAAGAAAGGATGGCAGAGATGAGTGACGCGGTAATTCAGGCGAAAAATTTAACCAAAGTATATAAAATGGGTGAAGTGGAAGTACACGCCTTATGCGGTCTCTCGATGGAAGTCCAACGCGGCGAAGTAATTGCCATCATGGGTCCCTCCGGATCTGGCAAATCCACATTAATGAACATCCTTGGCTGCCTCGATCGCCCAACCAGCGGTGATTATATCCTCGATGGGGAAAACGTATCCAAGTTGACAGACGATGAACTTGCCATTATCCGCAATAAGAAAGTTGGTTTTGTCTTCCAAAGTTTTAATCTGTTACCGCGCGCCACTGCCTTGGCGAATGTGGAATTACCGTTGCGATATGCTGGGGTTAATCATAACCGGCGCGATTTCGCAATCGCTGCCCTGCAAGCCGTTGGTTTAGGAGAACGCTTATATCATCGCCCGAATGAACTCTCTGGCGGACAACAGCAACGGGTGGCGATCGCCCGCGCTCTGGTCAATAATCCGGCAATCATCCTCGCCGATGAACCGACTGGCAATTTGGATAGCAAATCAGGTGAGGAAATAATGGATCTCTTACTTTCATTGAACAGGGAACGGGGCACAACCCTGGTGATCGTCACCCATGACCCTGATATCGCAACCCGCGCGCAGCGCATCATTCATATCCGCGATGGCGAAGTAGTCAGTGAGGAAAAAGCATGAATATTATTGCCTCTTTTTTCGAAGCATTAGAAAGCTTAACCAGCAATAAACTACGCTCTGGGTTGACTATTCTTGGTATCGTTATTGGAGTCGCGGCGGTGATTGCCATGATCTCGATCGGGCGCGGAGCAGAAAATTCCATCACCGGCTCAATCCAAGGCATCGGTACTAACCTGCTCTTTGTTTTCCGCGGCGGATCAGCAGATGTTCGTAACCCGCAACCCATAACCTTAGGCGATGTCAATGCAATCAGCGATCCTTTCCAAGCACCTTCGGTGGCACATGTTGCAGCCATCTTACAAGGTCAGGCAAAAGTGACCTATGCTGGCGAAAGTCAGGTAACCACAGTCGAAGGGATTACACCCGAATATGCCATTGTGCGCAACTACCATACGACAGAAGGGGAATTTATCTCCGAAGAACACATGTTGGGACGCTCTTCTGTGGCTTTATTAGGGCCGGATATCGCCGATAAACTGTTTGGCCGTAAATCCGGGATTGTCGGGGAAACTGTGCGAATCGAAGGACAACCATTCCGCGTGATCGGGATCCTTGAATCAAAAGGCGGTTCTTCCTTTTCTAACCAAGACGATCGGATATTGATTCCTTTAACCACCGCACAAGCACGCTTATTCCATCGCAGCAATCGTGATCAAGTAGATTTATTGATGGTGGAAGCCATCAGCCCCGATGCAGTGCCAAGCGCCAGCGATCAAGTAGCGCAAATTTTACGCTATCGCCACAAGACCAAAATTGGCGAAGATGACTTCACCATCCTCACTCAACAAGATTTTCTGGATACGGCGCGCACGATCACGAATATCCTGACCATTTTCCTGGGTGGAATTGCGGCTATCTCCTTATTAGTCGGTGGCATCGGTATTATGAACATTATGCTGGTTTCGGTGACTGAACGCACGCGCGAAATCGGTTTACGCAAAGCATTAGGCGCACGTAAAATAGATATCATGGTGCAATTCCTGACCGAATCAGCTGCATTGAGCCTGGTTGGCGGGATCATCGGGATCTTATTAGGTTGGGGCATCTCCTTCGTCGTCGGACGCATTGCAGCAGCAAATAACGCTAATATTAGCCCCTCGATTGGCATCGATACCATTTTGCTCGCCACGCTATTTTCCACTGCGGTGGGGTTGTTCTTTGGTTTATACCCAGCTAATCGAGCTGCTAGCTTAGAACCAGTCGAAGCATTGCGCTACGAATAACTTCTCGCTGCACTCTTCATGACCGAGTATCATGAAGAGATGGCTTCATTGCACAACCAGCCAGCTGTCATTGCGATGGAGCGCCCTTTGCGACAGAAGCAATCTCCACCCCGGCAAGGATACCGCTGCGTTCGCCCTGACCAATACCGTAGGGAGATGATTTAATCGAACAACCAGCCAGCTGTCATTTATCGCTTTTCAATCGCTTGTTTCATCCGTTCTAATGCCTCTTGTAAGATACTGCGTTGAGTCGCAAAATTAAGCCGCACAAAATCTTTTCCCTCAGTGCCAAAAGTCTTCCCATCATTCAAAGCAACCCGCGCTTCATTCAAGAAAAATTCATACGGGTTCGGTTTCAAGTCAAGTGATTCCATATTTAACCAGGCTAAATATGTCCCTTCTGGTTGGGTAAATTCAACTTGAGGCAACTTTTCCTTCAACCAATCCGTTAAGAAATCACGATTTTCTTTCAGATAGCCCAATACTTCCTCTAGCCAGGTTTGCCCCTCGCGATATGCAGCTGCAGCTGCCTCCCAAGCGAGCGAATTGATCCAGCCCACCAAACCTTCTCCTGCTTGCAACATGCGCTTCTGTAAATCCGGGTTAGGTACTATCGCAAAGGAAAACTCTAAACCGGGTATATTGAAAGTTTTGCTCGGTGCCATTAAAGTGACAGTATTTTGCGCAATTTCTTTATCTAAAGAAGCAATGGGAATATGTTGATAGGGTGAGAAAATTAAATCATTGTGGATCTCATCAGAGCAGATAAGGACATTTTTTCGAAGGCAAATATCCGCCAAATGCTCTAATTCTTGTTTTGTAAATACTCTCCCCGAGGGATTATGAGGATTACAGAGGATGAATCCCTTTGTTTGCGGGCTGATTGCTTTTTCGAACAGTTCGAAATCGATCTCATAATGTAAAATTGGTTCGCTGGGATTCAAATGAACGGGAATTAAAGGCGCTTCTACGCGTTGCATGTGTGAATTTTGGGGTGCGGCGAGGATCGGCGGATACACCGGTGGCTGCACCAAAATCTCACCACCATGGTCTGCCAAAGACCTGACCACCATATTAAATCCTACTACCACGCCAGGGAGAAAGAGAATATCCTCAGCCTGAATTTCCCATTGATAAAGGTTTTTCATTCGGTCGACAATGATCTGGCGCAAATCCTCCCGGTCATGGGGTCCGGCGTGGATACCCAGCGGATAACCAAAAATTCCATGTTCAACCGCCTTTTGTAATGCGCTAATCACTGCTTCGGGTGAGCGAAAATCCATATCCGCTACCCACAAAGGCAGCACATCTTGCGGATACGTATCCCATTTTAAACTATTGGTGTTGCGGCGAGGGATGATACGATTTAAATCTTTTGCCATAATATGGAAATCCTTTCATTGACGAGTCTGTGTTTCTTGTAGAAGCCACCCCAGGTAAGGAGGGTAACCATCTATAATGGGCAAAGCGATCAGTTCTGGTAACTGATAAGGATGCAGCTGACGCACCAGTGGTATGAGTTCAGATTGAAATAGTTCGCTGCGGCTTTTCACCAGCAGCAACACTTCCTCATCGTTTTGGACCTGCCCTTCCCAACGATAGACAGATTGGACGCCAGGAATGAGATTGATACAGGCTGCTAAATGATGCTCAAGCAATGCCCGCGCAATCTGCTGGGCGATCTCCATGGATGGGACTGTGATCAGGATGACAATGGGTTGATCTGGTTCGTCCATGATTAATACTTCCGATGAAAAAGATGATTTGCCATTGCTTTTTTCTATGAAAGAGAGATAATAATGACCATTAATTTCATATAACGAAAATGTATAACCTACATTGTATTACAAGGTGACCAGTGTGCGAAAACAATTTTTATTTCTTCTAATATTATTTCTCCTGAGCGGATGTATCCGAACCAAAGTCCAATCGGTTCCATCCGCCACTCCAAAGCCAACCTTTCAACCAAAGCCGGAAGATGTGATTTTAAAACTGAAAAAAGGCGACGGCACTGCCATCCAAATCACATATCGAGAGATTCAAGCGTTACCACAAGTAACCGAAACGTTATCTGGTAAAGAGGAAAGCGGAGTTCGGCTGCTCGACCTGCTCCAGCACTACGGCGTGACCAGCTTCTCCTCTGTTTCATTGATCGGGAACGGACAAAGTATTGAATTGGCTAAAGACCAGGTTACGAATGAAGTGCTGCTAGCTTACACCAAAAATAGCAACTTGAAATTGGCTTCTCCACTCGTCCCCAAAAGCCAATGGGTCAGAACCGTGTTGCGAATTGAAATTCATTAAGTTCCAACATGTTCATCCGCGTTCAAGCATAGGACGCGGACAAGCACGGATTTACACG
>Ga0078972_1004736_pt1 | contig 36387 bp, 30 predicted proteins | sample YelNatPaOPGAMG01_FD_67568 | JGI IMG/M metagenome (GOLD analysis project Ga0078972, IMG submission 67568) | Hot spring thermophilic microbial communities from Obsidian Pool, Yellowstone National Park, USA - OP-RAMG-01 (SPADES assembly) (version 2) | ecosystem: Environmental > Aquatic > Thermal...
GATCGTGGATGTCCGCGCCGGGGCAAGGCGCGACCCCTGCGCGGCCGGATCGGCCAGATCGGCCAGAGCGCCTGGGTCGGCCGGGGCTAGGCCTGCGTGGCGATGACGACTTTCAGCCGGCCGGGCTGGGGGACTGCGTAGAGGTCGTAGGCGCGCTGTGCGTCCTCGGGTGCCACGACGTGCGAGACGTACGACGCGAAGTCGGATCTGTGCGCCTCGAGGTAGCGGGCACCTGCGGCGAGCAGCTCGGGCCAGTCGTCGATGGTCCGTCCCGACGCGAGGGTGAGGTCACGCAGGTAGATCTCGAGGTAGGGAATGGCATAGTCGGCGTCGTCCGGAGCTCCGAAGCCGAAGACGAAGCCCCTGTCCGCGACCGCGCGGAGCGCGTCGGCGATCGTGGCCTGCTGGTGGCCGACCGCCTCGACGACGAGGTCGGGCCGGGAGGACGGGGTGAGCCCTGCCTGCCACGCCGCGGCGGTCGTCGCGACGAGCTCGTCGGCACCGAAGGCGGTCGCGGTCTCGCTGCGTTCGACGGGGTCGACGGCGACGATCCGCTCTGCTCCGTGGGTCCGGAGCACGTGGCAGAAGGCGAGTCCGCACGGTCCCGCACCGAGGACGGCGACGCTGCGCCCGGAGACGTCGGAGAGCTGGCGCGTGACCGCGCGCAGCACGGTCGAGAGTGGCTGGACGACGATCGCCTCGAGGTCGTCGAGGTCCGGTGGCACGGCGGCGATACGTGACTCGTGGACCACGACGTACTCGGCGAGGCCTGCGGACGGCCCGAGCGTGCCGACGACGCGATCGCCCGTGGCGTAGAGGGGGCTGCGCGTCTCCACCACGGTCCCGACGACCTCGTGGACCGGGGCGCTCCCGTGGTCGAAGTACGGGAGGTGCTGGCCGACGCGCCCGGTGAAGCGCGGCATGTCGCTGCCGCAGATCCCCGCGACGCGCAGGCGGAGACGCACCTCGCCGTCGTCGAGGTGCACGTCCTCAGGCAGGTCGACGCGCTCGACCCGCCGAGGTGCCTCGAGCCGGTATCCCCACATTGTGTGCTCCTATCTCCTCCGCCTCTTCCCCACTGTAGGTGGGGCGTGCTTTGCTAGCATCCGGCCGTGCCGATAATCTCACGCGACACACCACCTCAGCTGGTCCTGTCCGGAGAGATCGACATCGCCACGGTCGAGGATCTGCGTCGTGCGGGCTCGCGCTGCCTCGACGCAGTCGAGGCGAGCGCGCCCCTCGAGGTCGACATGTCGGCGGTGAGCTTCATCGACTCGAGCGGGCTCGGGGCTCTCGTGTCGATCCGGCGGCTCGCAGAGTCTGCCGGGCACGCGACGGTGCTGGTAGGCCTGTCGCCGTCGATCGCGCGCCTCCTCGAGCTCACCGGGCTGCGCGACTCTTTTGGGACGCGTCGCGGTGGGAGCGAGACCTAGCCGTTGGTCACGACCGAGAGTTTGGAGCGGGGTCGATCGCGGTAGTTCTGAGGAGGGAGGCGTCCGATGGAGGAGCCAGGCGCGCACGCGTCGCCGCCCCGCGCGATGGACATGCGCTCGGTGCTCGCAGAAAGTGGAGAGCTCGGGCGGGCGATGCTCGGCTGCGATTGGGCGGCGACGCCGCTCGGGCCTCTCGGGACCTGGCCGCAGGCACTCGAGATCGTCGTCAAGGCCATGCTCGCCTCCCGCTTTGCGATGTGGCTCGCCTGGGGGCCCGATCGCACCTTCTTGTGCAACGAGAGCTGTCGGCGCGCCATGCTCGGCTCGAAGTACCCGTGGGCGCTCGGCAAGCCCGCAAGAGACGTGTGGGCGGAGATCTGGTCCGACATCGGGCCGCGTATCGACAAGGTCTTCCGGACCGGCGTCGCGAGCCGGGACGAGTCGCTGATGCTGATGCTCGAGCGGAGCGGCTACAAGGAGGAGACCTACCAGAGCTTGTCCTGCAGCCCACTTGCCGACGACGTCGGTCACGTCGCAGGCATCTTGTGCGTGGTCAGCGACGACACCGACCGGGTCGTCGGTGAGCGTCAGTTGACGGTGCTGCGCGAGCTCGCCGCCGCGCTCGCGACCGTGCAGACCGAGCCCGAGGTCTACGACGTCGTCGCACGCCAGCTCGGCTCCGATCTGCACCTGCTGCCGTTCGGCGTCGTCTACGTGCTCGAGCCCGGCGGCGCGTCCGCGCGCCTCGCCTGCTGCGCGGGGACCGAGGCCGGCCAACCGGTCGCGCCGACGAGCGTCGTCGCCGACGATCCCCGTGCGCCGTGGCCGCTCGCGCAGGTCCGCGGTGGCCTCGTGACGGTCGAGGACCTCGCGAGCCGCTTTGCCGTCGTGCCGCGCGGTGCCGGGCAGGAGCCGCCGAGCAGCGCGTTGATCGTCCCGCTCACGACCCGGTCCGACACAGCACCCGTCGGGCACCTCGTCGCGGGCCTCAACCCGCACAGGCGCCTCGACGCCGCGTACGAAGGGTTCGTCTCGCTGCTCGCGAGCCAGATCTCGGCGAGCATCGCGAGCGCCCGCGCCCACGACGCCGAGCGCACCCGGGCGGAGGAGCACACCCCCCGCTTCGAGCCCGTCGATCTCGCCGCGCTGACGAGCGCAGTGACCGAGATGTTCCGCCCCGCGACGGAGCGTGCCGGGCTCGCGCTCGACGTCGACTGCGCCGTCGGCGAGCGGCTGCTCCTCGTCGACGGGGACATGTGGGCCACGATCGTCTCGAACCTCGTTGCGAACGCCGTGAAGTTCACCTTCGCGGGCTCGATCACCGTCCGTCTGCGCCTCTCGGAGCCTGCGGGAACCTCGGAGCCTGCGGTGGTCCCGGAGCCTGCGGGAGCCTCGGAACCGTCCCGACGGCCGACAGGCTCGGACGACGGGGTGCGCGTCACCCTCGAGGTCCACGACACCGGGATCGGGATGGCTCCGTCGGAGCAGGCGCATCTCTTCGAGCGGCTTCGCCGTGTCGACGGAGCCGACGCTCGCTCCGGCGAGGGATCGGGCGTCGGGCTGGCACTCGTGGCCGAGCTCGCCGGCCTGCACGGGGGCCGGCTCTCCGTCGAGAGCGCACCAGGGGCCGGGAGCACGTTCGTCGTCGACATCGCCTGCCGGATCGACGGAGTGGCGTCGCAGAGCGCAGACCGGACCGGAGCGGCAGCGAGCCGTCTCGGCCCGGAGGTCGCGAATGGCACCGATCGGCCGCGTGTCCTCGTCGTCGACGACAACGCCGACATGCGGGACTGCATCACCGGCCTGCTCGCGCGCGACTACGTCGTCGACGTTGCTGCAGACGGGAGAGCTGCGCTCGACGTCGTATCACGCAATGTGCCAGATCTTGTCCTCACCGACGTCGCGATGCCGCATATGGACGGCTATCAGCTCCTCGCGTCGTTGCGGGCACATCCGGAGGCCTCCCGGGTGCCCGTGGTCATCTTGTCGGCGCGAGCCGACGCGGACGCGGCCATCACTGCGCTCGAGGCTGGAGCGGATGACTACCTGTCGACGCCGTTCTCGGCTCGCGAGCTCCTCGCCCGTGTCCGCTCGAGCATCGAGCTCGAGCGCGTCCGGCGCGAGGCCGGGCGTGACCGAGGACTGCTCACGGAGCTGCAGGTGAGCCGGGAGCTGCTCGACCAAGCCCAGCAGCTCGCGCGCCTCGGGAGCTGGGAGCTCGATCTCGACACCGGGTCGGTCCACGGCTCGGGTGAGCTGTTCCGGATGCTCGAGCTGTCGCCGGAGGAGGTGCGCACGTCCGGCCTCGACACGCTTCTCGACCGCTTCGTCCACCCCGACGACGTCGACCGGGTGCGGGCTGCCCTCGAGGCCGGGCGGAGCGGGGGAGCGACCGTGGTCGAGTGCCGCGTCGTCACCCGGGACGGGACGGAGCGTGTCTGCGACATACGCGGCTCGCTCCTCACCGACGAGTCGGGCCGGCCGACCCACCTGCGCGGCTCGATCCAGGACGTCACCGAGCAGAAGGCGACGCAGCGGGCCCTCGCCGCTGCGGCCCTCGCCCAGGAGACAGCCCGCCAGGAGCACCGGATCGCCGAGGAGCTCCAACGCAGCCTCTTGCCCGAGCGGAGCTTCACCTCGGACCTGCTCGAGGTGAGTGCCTACTACCAGCCCGGCGTGAGCGGGACCGACGTCGGCGGGGACTGGTACGACGTGATCGACCTCGGGGCCGGTCGCACGGCGCTCGTTATCGGCGACGTGATGGGGCGCGGCGTGCGTGCAGCGGCCGTCATGGGCCAGCTCCGTGCGGCCGTGCGTGCCTATGCACGGCTCGACCTTGCTCCGTCGGATGTGCTCGAGCTCATGGACGCGACGGTCCGCGACCTCGACGGCGAGCAGATCGTCACCTGCCTCTACGCGGTCTGCGACCCGGCAGAGCAGGTGCTCGTCTACGCCAACGCGGGCCATCCGCCGCCGCTGCTCGTCTCGCGGGACGGCGAGGTGCACCGCCTCGACGGCGCTCTCGGCTCGCCGCTCGGCGACGCGTCGGCCCGGCTGCAGGAAGAGCGCGTGCGCGTCGGGTGGGGGACGACGGTCGTGCTCTACACCGACGGTCTCGTCGAGCGGAGGGACAGCGACCTCGACAGCGGGATCGACGCGCTCGCCAGGCATCTCGTCGAGCAGCTCCCCGGGATCGACGGGCTCGCGGAGCAGATCGCGGCGGCGATGTGCCCGTCGGGGGCCGACGACGACATGGCAGTGCTCGTCGCGAAGCTCCCCGACCACGTCGGGATGACCGCGCAGATGACGCTGGCGGTGCCCTCCGACGAGGCCGGCGCGGCGACTGCCCGGCAGGCCGTCGCCGAGACGCTCGGCGCGTGGCGGATCGCGCCGGAGGCGGCCGACGACACCGTGCTGCTCGCGAGCGAGCTCGTCACGAACGCCCTCGTGCACGGCCGCCCGCCCGTCGTGCTCGGGCTGCGCCTCACGGCGGACGAGGTGGTCCTCGAGGTGACCGACGGCGCGAGCTTCGTCCCGCGCACGCGGCGTGCGACGCCGGACGACGAGCACGGCAGAGGGCTGCAGATCGTCTCGGCGCTGGCAGACCGCTGGGGGACGCGCGTCACCGGAACGGGCAAGTCGGTGTGGTGCGTCAAGCGCATCGACAGCCCGGGCGCCGGTGAGTTTGACCCTACGGGGAGCGGGTAGGGAAACGCCAATGGAGCGGTCGGGTGGAGAGGGCGGCGAGCAGGGTGGCCTGCGATGTGCCGGTTCTTCGAGCCGCGACCGCTATATTCGGCCCGGGCGCGAAGGGGGCCGATGCGGGGGGATCACCGGTACCGGCTCGGGGTGTCCGTGGTCCTCGTCGGCTTGGCGCTCTCTGTCGGGCTCTCGGTCGTGTCCCGTTCGCTCTACCAGCGCAGCGAGCAGGCCGAGCTCCGGCTGCGTGCGCGTGACGCCGCCTCGTTCCTCGCGACCGCTTCCCGGAGCGTCGAGACGCCTATCGTCTCGGCTGCGGCGATCGCCGAGGCGACGCACGCGTCCCCGGCGAGCTTCGAGACCTTCGCCGGTACCTACGTCGGTCCGCGACGCCCCCTCTCGTCGTTGGCGCTCTGGGGCCTCGGCTCGGCAGGGCCGCAACGGCTCGCGTCGGTCGGAGCCGTGCCGAGCATCTCGGCCGAGCGCGCCCGAGCCCTCTTTGCCCACGTGCTGCCGACGTCTGGTGTCCACGTGAGCTACCTCGCCGGCCGACCGGCTGCGGTCGGCTATCTCCTCGCGACTGGTCCACGCCGTAAGCTGTTCGTCGTCGGCACGTCGCTCCTGCCGACGGGGCGGATCGCGGCGATCTCGCACCGCTCGCTGTTCTCCGGCCTCGGCGTCGCCCTCTACCTCGAGACGCGCCCGCACGAGACCCAGCTCGTGCTCGCGAGCGTCGGTGTGCTCCCGGTCAGCGGCGCGCACACCTCGGTGGACGTCAAGCTCGGCGACGCGACCCTCGAGCTGACGGTCGTCCCGCGTGGCGCTCTGCTCGGCGAGTTCTTCGCGGACTTCGCGTGGATCGTGCTCGTCACCGGCGCGCTGCTCGCGGTCGCAGCGGCGGTGCTTGCCCAAGGTCTTGCCCGGCGGCGCCAGGCTGCGGAGGATCTGGCCCGTCGCCTCGACGACGCAGCCCGCGAGAACCGCCTGCTCTACGAGCAGCAGCGCACGATCGCAGAGACGCTCCAGCAGGCGCTCTTGCCGGACGTCTTGCCGGAGGTTCCCGGGCTCGAGCTCGAGGCGCTCTACGTCGCAGGGGTCCGCGACCTCGACATCGGCGGCGACTGGTACGACGTGATCTCCCTGCACGACTCGAAGCTCCTCGTCGTCGTCGGGGACGTCTCTGGCCGCGGCGTGCGCGCCGCGACGGTGATGGCTGCGTTGCGCTACGCGACGCGGGCGTACGCGGTCCAGGGAGACCTCGAGCAGACGATCCTCGAGAAGCTGTCGGTCCTGCTGAGCGCAGCCGAGGATGGCCACTTCGCGACGGTGATCTGTGCGGTGGTCGACGTCGCGGCCCACCGCCTGACGCTCACGAGCGCAGGTCATCCCCCACCTCTGCTCGTATCGGGAGACGGCACGGGCCACTTCCCGGACGTCCCCGTCGGCGTCCCCGTCGGCGTGCTCGCCCGCCCGACCTACGACTCGGTCACGGTCGAGGTCCCGGCGTGCGCGACGTTGCTGTTCTTCACCGACGGCCTGGTCGAGCGGCGCGGCGAGGTCCTCGACGTCGGCCTCGAGCGGCTCCTCGTGGCCGCGAGCGCTGCGCCGAGCGGCTCTCTCGCCGACACGCTCGCGCAGGCGGTCGCCGCGATGATGCCCGGGGGCCCGGAGGACGACGTCGCGATGGTGGGGCTGCGATGGACGACCTAGGCAGGACGAGCGCCCGGACGTTCGCGAGCACTCCGGCGGCAGCGTCCGAGGCGCGACGGTTCGTGCGCGGCGTGCTCGCCAGGTTGCCGATCGAGCTCGTCGACGACGTCGCGACGATGGTGTCGGAGCTCGCGTCGAACGCGATCCGGCACGTGTCGACCGACTTCACGGTCTCTGTCGAGCAGGGCCCGGCCGAGGTGCGCGTCGCGGTGACCGATACCGGTCCCGGCTTGCCCCGGCTCCGCAACCCCTCGCCAGACGACGCGAACGGGCGTGGGCTCGTGATCGTCCGGGCCCTCGCGCGCCGCTGGGGCGTCGACGAGACGCCGGGGCGCGCCGGCAAGACCGTGTGGTTCACCGTCGCCGTGCCGCGGTCCTGCGGCGGGCGCCGCCGTGCGCGCGAGAGCGCGACGGCCGGTCGTGCCCAGGCGCCGCGGCCGACGCAGCCGCCCGCAGGGGCCGGGCGTGCGTCTCAGGCAGGTGCGGGGCGCCCCTCTCAGGCAGGTACGGGCACCTGTACACTTCGGCGGTGGAGGGCCTCGATGTCGCACATGCGCTCCGGTCGGTAGCCGGCGCAGACCCGACTGCGATCCCCGCCCTCGTCGCCTCCCTCGCTGGCGAGCTCGGCGCGACCGACGTCGTGCTCTACCTCGTGGACTTCTCGCAGACGACGCTCGTGCCGATCGGCGACGGCAAGTCCGGCCAGCGCGTCCGGTCGGACGTTGCCAGCGAGGAGGTCGGGACGACGGCCGCAGGGAGGTGCTTTCTCGAGCAGGCGCCGCTCACCCTCGACAAGGGCGAGGTCTGCCACGTGTGGGTCCCTGTCGTCCAAGGCTCGGAGCGGACCGGCGTGCTCGCCCTCACCCTGCCGAGCTGTGCGGACGGCGCCGTCCGAGCCTGCGAGGAGCTCGGGATGCTCGCCGGGTACCTGGTCGCGACGCACGCGCGGGGGACCGACCACTACCAGCGCTGCCGCAGCCGCCGCGCCCTCTCGCTTGCGGCGAGCATGCAGTGGGACCTGCTTCCACCCCTCGTGCTCCGGACGAGCAGGGTGAGCCTCGCTGCTCTCGTCGAGCCCGCGTACGACATCGGGGGCGACTGCTTCGACTACGCGACCGACGACGCGACGCTCGACCTCGCCGTCATGGATGCGATGGGGCACGGTGTGCCGTCGGCGCTCACCGCTGCGCTGACCATCGGGTCCTATCGCCACGACCGTCGGGAGCGTCTGCCGATCGAGGAGATCCACGCGCACCTCGACGAGGCGGTCGCTGCGCACGCGGTCCAGCCGGCGTTCTCGACCGGCCAGATCGCCCGGATCGACCTCGACACCGGCGTCATGCAGTGGACCAACGCCGGGCACCCGCTGCCGATGCTTATCCGCGGTGGGCGCGTCGTCCGGGAGCTCGACTGCCCGCCGACCCTGCCGTGGGGGTTGCGCCACCTGTCACGTGTCGACGTGCCGGTGACGGTGGCGACCGAGGCGCTCGAGCCCGGTGACTCGGTGCTGTTCTACACCGACGGCGTCGTCGAGGCCGAGAGCCCGAGCGGCGAGGAGTTTGGCGTGGACCGTCTCGCCGACGTCGTCGGCCGTGCCGCGTCGGACTCTCTCGAGCCCGAGAGCGTGGCACGCCTCGTCGTCCGTGCGGTCCTCGAGCACCAGAGCGACCTCCTCGTCGACGACGCGACGCTGTTCATCGTCCGCTTCGGTGCCCGCTCGGGCTGAGCGCGACGCCGAGCCCCCGGCGGCCCCGGTACGGGCTGGGACGCCATGCAGGACAGGGGCCCAAGCCAGGGGCCGTGCGGCCGTGCAAGGCCAGGGGGTCGGGGGTCGGGGGTCACGGGCTGGTCGGCGGGGAGCTGTCTGCGCGTTCGAACGCGGCGTTCACCTCGCCGCCGACGAGCACGATCATCCCGGTCAGGTAGAGCCAGAAGATCAAGATCGCGACACCGGCAAAAGCGCCGTAGGTCTTGCTGTAGGAGCCGGAGATCGACGTGTAGAACGACAGGCCGACCGACGTCGCCGCCCAGAGACAGGTCGCGAGGAGCGCGCCCGGGCTCAGCCACTGCCAGTGCGGATGCGGACGGTTGGGTGCCCAGCAGTAGAGGACAGAGAGCAGGATCCCGACGAGGATGAGGGCGGCGACCCAGCGCAGGGCCGTCCACGCGACGACGAGTGCCGTGCCGGTCAGCGGGCCCGCGCTGCGCAAGGTGCTTCCGATGGCGGGACCGAAGACGACGAGGGCTGACGCGCCCCCGCCGAGCAGGACCGACGCGGCGAGCAGAGGCAGGGCGCGCAGCCGCTTCGCGAGAAAGGACCGATCCTGCGGTAGCTGGTACGCCATGTCGAGGCCCTCTTCGATGATGACCATGCCCGACGTCGCGCTCCAGAGGGCGACGACGCCGGCGACGACGATCGTCGTGACGGCTCCCCGAGCATGGCCAGCGCTGTTGCGCACCGCCTCGGTGAGCACGCTGGCGGCCCCTGCGGGCAGCGCCCGGCTGACGCCGTCGACGAGCCGCGCCATCACGCGGTCTGGGATCCTCACGAGCGAGGCCGCCCCGAGCAGGGCGATGACGACCGGGAAGAGCGACAGGAACCACCTGTAGGCGAAGCTTCCCGCGGCGACCGTGATGCGGTCCTGCTTGACGCGTGTGCGGACCGTCGCGAGGGACGCTCGCCACGTGACGCGCCCGGCCGTGGTCGCCGGGCGCCGTAGATGTCCCGCGGTCGGCACCACGCCAGGTTGCGCGTCGCTGGTCTGCTCCGTCACGTGTCGAACCTCCCGCCGACGGGCGAGGATCGTCGGCATCGACAGCCTGCTACACCGCGTCTTCCCCGATCGGCACGATCCTAAGCAGCCCGCCCCCGGCGGACAGCTGGAGCGACGCTCGGCGGTTGGCTCCCGACCGCGACGGGTAGGAGGTGGCGACGAGATCCCAGACGGGAGGAGGTCGTCGCCGCCGAGATCCTCGAGGCCGAACGGGACGGCGCGGGGCTCGACGGGAGGGGTCGCCTCGCAGCCCTGATCGCCGAGCGCCTTGCAGCCGAGCGCGTCGTCATCGACGTCTTCGCGGAGATGGTCTGCTGGATCGGTGACGCGAACCAGGCCATCTGCGAGAGGATCGAGAGCCTGCTGGCGCAGCTCCTGGCAACGGCGCTCGCGCGCCCGGCGTGCGCCACGTCCCCGCCCTCGACGGCTTGCGGGGCGCGGCCTTCGCGATGGTCTTCTGGGGGCATGTGGACCTGCTCGACGGATCGGGGACGTCGGCGGTCGCGATGTTCGTGCTCTTCGCCCCGAGCGGCTTGCTGATCACGGCGCTCCTCGTCTTCGGATCGCACTCCTGGATGACGACCGTTCCCGACTTCCACGGCCCCGGTGGTGCAGAACCGCTGGCTGTCGCGCTCGAGGGCGTGGGCGCCGCGCTCGCCTACGTCACGAACTGGTTGACGATCTACCACCTCGAGAGCGGCTACGTGCCGCTCGGCCAACTCTGGTCGCTCGCGGTCGAGGAGCAGTTCTACCTGATCTGGGCACCCGCTCCCGTTGCGCTGCTCGCCGTGGCGCGACGTCTGCCGCGCCCTTGCTCGTGCTCGGTCTCGTCACCTGGCCGATCCCTGACGGACCGCGGGCGCTCGCGGGCAGGTTCGTGACCTAACTTGCCCGCCGGTCCTATGGGCTGTACCTCCGGCACGACGTCTGGCTGACATGGCTTCGCGGCGCGGGAGCGATCGGGATCGTCGAGGCGCTCGTCGCAGTCGTGTGCTGCGCAGAGATCTCGTGGCATCTCGTCGAGACGCGTGCGCTCGCGTACAAGACGCGCGTCGCAGCGGCCACGGCGCCCGCCGACGACGCTCCGGCGCGTCACGACGTCGGGGTGGGCTAGGTGGGGCGATCTGGCATCCGCCACTCGGTCGTCGAGGCCCGCTCTGCCGCCGCGGCATGGTGGTCGAGGAGGCGCTGTCTGCTGCGGACGAGGCGGAGGAGTGTGGTGAGCCCGAGACCTCCGACTACGTTCGCGAGCACGATCCAGCCGAGCCACGCGAGCCAGGCCACGTAGCCGAAGGGCGCGTGTCCGGTGTCGAGGGCGACGAAGGCGAGGAGCGAGTCGAGCACGGAGTGGAAGAGGCGGACTCCTGCGAGCAGGAAGCCGATTGCGACAGAGGCGACGACCTTCGCGGTGTCGGAGTCGGTGCCGTTGTGCATGCGCGTCAGCAAGGTGATGGCTGCCCCGCCGAGCAGGCCCAGGCAGAAGGTCCTGAGCGTCTCCCCCGCGAGGACGTAGTGGGAGCCGTAGGCGATCGCGGTCCTCCTGAGGTCCGGAAATGCCTGGCAGATAATCCACGCGACAACCGCACCGCCGGCGAGATTGCCGGCGAGGGTGCCGGCCCAGAGTCGCAAGAGGGAGCGGAGCCGGTCCTCTCCTGCCGCGACGACCGTCACCGGAACGAGAAACCCCTCCGTGAACAGCTCGCTATGGCCGAGCAGTAGGGCAACAAAGCCGATGGAAAAGGCCAGACCTGCGAGCAGGTCGCTTCCGGTTGACTGCTTGACGGCGAGCAGTGCGAGCACACCAAATGCGACTTCCATCCCACCTGTCGTGCCCGTGGCGAGGATGTCGATCCACGCCCTGCCGAGACGCGGCCGACCTTCGAGGAGGATGCGGTCGAGCGAGCGCTCGAGAGGCTCCTCTCGCGGATGGTCGCCGCCGTGGACAGCCGGCGGGCGCACGGGGATCTCGCCGTCGTCCGTGCGCTCCGGCGGCTGCCAGCTGACGGCATCCCTGCCGTCGGTCATCTCGTCATCTTCCCGGCGCGTTGCGTCCGAGACATCGATCGGGGGGAACCTCGGCCGCCGGCGACACCCCCGAGATGTCCGTCGGACGGCTCGAGCCCGCGACGCGTCACGTCCGCGTCGTCGGGCCTGTGGTCAGTCGGAGACACCAAGCTCAGGAAGCATGGCCACCCAGCGGGCGCGTCCGACGACCTCGAGCGTCCCGCCCCGGCCGTGGACGTAGGCCTGCAATCCGTGGAGGACGCTGACACCGACCGCGTCGAGACCCGTCAGGCCGACGAGGTCCACGACGACGCGCTCGAAGGCGATGCAGCCGAGCTGGTCGATCTGGGCCTCGAGGGCGGCGATCGAGGTCCGGACGAGCTTGCCGGCGAGGTGGAGCCGGCAGACTGTGCCGCGCGCGTCGAGAGCGACCGAGAGGACGGCGCCGTCCGCCTCGACTCGACCCAGCTCCTCGGAGATCTTGCAGTTTGCGTCGATCGGACGCCTCGATTCGGACCAGGACGTCATGGTGACTCTCCTCGTACGGCGACGCCCGAGAGATACCCGCGAGCAAGGCCGGCAAACCTCCGTCCGCCGGGGCGGTGGACGGACGCCGATCACGCGTCAGTCGGCGACGAGGTGCTTCCGGAGCATGGCGAGGCTCCGAGCGATGAGACGCGAGACGTGCATCTGGCTGATCCCGACCCGGATGGCGATCTCGGACTGCGTCAGGTCCTCGACGAAGCGCAGTCGGAGTATCACCCGGTCGCGCTCGGGCAGGCGCTCGAGGAGCGGCAGCAGCGAGAGCTGGTCGTCTGCGCTCGCGAACCCATGGTCCACGCTGCCGAGGATCGCCGTGAGCGAGCCACCCTCGCCGGCGGGGGCGTCGATGGACGCGACGCGGTAGGAGTGCGTGGCCTCCAGCGCCTCGATGATGTCCTGCTCGGGCGCGCCGCTCGAGGCGGCGAGCTCACGGATCGTCGGTGCCCTCCCGAGCTCCTGCGACAGCTCCTCGACGAGTCGTCCCACCTCGAGGTAGAGCTCCTGGATCCGCCGCGGCGCCCGGACAGCCCAGCCTTTGTCACGAAAGTGCCGCTTCAGCTCCCCGACGACGGTGGTCGTCGCGAAGGCGGCGAACGTGAAGCCGAGGTCGGGGTCGAACCTGTCCAGGGCTTTGATCAGTCCGATCGCTCCCACCTGGACGAGGTCGTCGAGCGGCTCGCCCCGGCGCGCGAAGCGTCGTGCGAGCTGCTCGACGAGCCCGAGGTGCGCGGTGACGATCTCGTCCCGTGCGGCTGGATCACGCGTGCTCGCGTACCAGCGGAGGAGCGCGTCGAGGTCGCCGTCGGCACCAGGCATCAGCTACCCGCGGCGCGCCGCCGCATCTCGATGTGGCCGTGGCGCGTGCCGGACGCGACCGGGTCGATCCGGTGCTCGTCGACGAGCTCGGCAAGGATGCGACGGGAGAGCTCCCCCGGGGAGAGCCCGCCGAGCAGGGGGTTGGCCGTGTCCTCGTCCTCGTCCGACTCGACAGCGGTGACGGTGCACTCGACGCGTAGCGCCGCACGGTCGTGGTCGAAGCGCAGCGTCAACCGACTTGCCGGCGTCGCTCCCGCGCTGCACGCGATGCAGAGCTCGCCGACGGCAAGCCGGAGGTCTTCGATGTCGTCGACGCCAAAGTCGAAGCGGGACGCGTAGACGCTCACTGCGAGGCGCGCGAGGACCTGTAGCTCGGGGTCGGCGGACATCGAGATCTCGACGTCGCCGACACGTCCGCCGATGCCGCTGCGGGCGGGATCCGCGCGGGGCGGCATCGGCGGGTCCGCGCTCATGGGGCGAGGGCATCCTCGATCGACGCGTGCACGGAGAAGACACCCGTCAATCCCGTCACCTCGAGAACTCGGACGATCTGTGGACGCGTGACGACCAGTGCGACGCTGCTCTCGTCCTCGGCATCTTGGAGGCGCTTCAACGTGGCGATGAGGACACCGAGACCCGTCGAGTCGAGGAAGGTCACGTCCGAGAGGTCGACGACGAGCCGGCGGGTCCCCGAGGGCACGGTGGCGAGCTCGGACCTGAGCCCCTGCGCGGTCGCGACGTCGATCTCCCCGCTCGCTCGTGCGACCGGGATGCCGTCGCGCTCGTCCAGGTGCACGCTGAGCTTCGCGCGTTTACCGTCCATGTCGGAGCCTTGTCCGTCGCCGGTCATCGCGCAACGATAGCTGTCGCTTCCCGGTGCAGACGCATCTGCGCACGGCGGTGCCGCTCCGGCCGGTCAAGGCGACGCGTCGTTCCTGCGCAGGACCCGGATCTCTTCTCTGGCCCCAACTCGGACCTGCTCGCGCAGCGTCGTGCGCCGGTAGCTGCTCGCGGCGAGCAATAGCACCGAGAGCGCCACGGTGAGGAGGCCGGCGACGGCAACGGCGATCCCGATGTCGTGGACGTCGAGCCCGCCCGTCGTGGCTCTCACCGTCGCCGCGAGGACCGTTCCCGTCGCACCGCTGACGACGCCGAGTGCCATGGTTGCCGCTCCGGCTGTCGGGCTCCACATGGACGGACCTTTCCCCACCGTGCCGGTGGCTAATCCTCGGCGCGCGTGCAGTCCCGGAGCGAGTGGTGTGCTGGCCGGGTTTGGTGCCCGGGCGAGCGGGGAAGGGAGCGTGCATGATCCTCCTACTTGCACTCGTGCTCGTCGTTCTCGTCGCCGGTCTCGGCTTCACCCTGCACGTTCTCTGGCTCTTGGCAGGTGTCCTGCTCGTGCTCTGGCTCGTCGGGTACGTGGTCGGTCGCGGCGAATCGGCCGGTCGGCACCGCTTCTACAAGTGGTGAGCCCGGTGCGGCGTCGCGGGGCACCGTCGCTCGTCGTCCGCTCGACCGGCGCAACCCGTTCGTCATCGGCCTGACAGGAGGCCTTGGTGTCGCGGTCGCGTATCTGGTCGTGCGCGGGATCACGGACATCGCGAGCGTGCTTGTCGTCATCGGTCTCGCGCTCTTTGTCGCCGTCGGTCTCAACCCGGTCGTTGAGTGGTTGGTCGAGGGCTGTCGCGGGCCCTCGCTGCCGTCGCCGTCACTGCCGGCTTCCTTGCGGTGGCCGCGGCCTTCGTCGTCGCCGCGCTCGGGAGGGTGACCCAGCTCAGGCTCTCGCTCGCCGGTGGTGTGCTCGGAGCCGGAAAGGTGATCCTCTCCCTCGGCGTCGCAGCTGTGAGCGTGGTCGTGCTGACGATCTACTTCCTCGTCGCCCTGCCGGGCGTCAAGGACCTCTGGCTGAGCCTCATCCCGCGCACGCGTCGCGACCGGGTCGAGATGCTCACGGACGAGGTCTTCGACCGCGTTGGCGGGCTCGTGCTGGGCAACTTGCTGACGTCCGTGATCGCCGGAGTGGGGACCTACGTCTGGCTCCTCGCCTTCGGTGTTCCCGATCCGCTCCTGCTCTCGATGTTCGTGGCGGTCCTCGATCTCGTACCGATGGTCGGATCGACGATCGCCGGGATCGTCGTCTCGCTCGTCGCGATCCCCGTCGCGGCGACGGTCCACTTGCTGCTCGAGCAGGTCGCGTTTCCCCGCCAGGACAAGAGATGAGCCGTCACCGCTCGAGGATCGAGGGCCCGTCGTAACGGCACTTGGCGGCAGGGAAAGGAAAAGGAAAAAACGGAGAAGGTAGGATCAATGCATCGTACAAGTGCAAACAGTAGCTGCTCACCGTCGGAGCCGAGCCGTGCGGGTATCTAAAGGTCGGCCTTACCCACTCGGGGTGACGACGGGACCCGACGGGACGAACGTCGCGGTCGCCTCGGGGGTCGCCGAGGCGGTCGAGCTCTGCCTGTTCGACGGCGACGGCGAGGAGCAGCGTGTCGAGCTCCCCGCTCGCACGGCGGGCGTGTTCCACGGCAACCTGCCCCTTCTCGACGACGGACAGCACTACGGGCTGCGGGTTCACGGTCCATGGTCACCTTCCTCGGGCGAGCGCTGCAATCCAGCGAAGCTGCTCCTCGACCCCTACTGCACCGCTGTCGACGGCGACGTGGCCTGGGGACCGGAGCTGTTTGGCCACAAGCTCGACGACGACGAACTGCCGAGCGATCTCGACTCCGCCCGATCGATGCCGCTCGGCGTCGTGGCGAGCCGCGCCTTCGACTGGTCCGGCGACCGTGCCCCGCGCGTCCCGCTCTCGGAGACCGTCATCTACGAGACCCACGTCAAGGGCATGACGATGCGCCATCCCGACGTCCCCGAGGAGATGCGCGGTAGCTACGCAGGTCTCGGCCATCCGGCGGTCGTGGACCACCTCGTGCGGCTCGGCGTGACGGCGGTCGAGCTGTTGCCGGTCCACCAGTTCGTCCACGACGCGCTGCTTCTCGACAAGGGCTTGCGCAACTACTGGGGCTACAGCTCCGTCGGGTTCTTCGCTCCCCATGCCGAGTACAGCGCGTCGGGCTCCGGCGGAGCCCAGGTGGGCGAGTTCAAGTCGATGGTGAAGGCTCTCCACGAAGCGGGCATCGAGGTCGTGCTCGACGTCGTGTACAACCACACGGCCGAAGGCGACCACCGCGGCCCGACGCTGTCGCTGAAGGGGATCGACAACGCCGCGTACTACCGGCTGGTCGACGACGACATGGCGCGGTACTACGACACGACGGGAACGGGGAACAGCCTCAACGTCGGCAATCCGGATGCGCTGCGGCTGATCATGGACTCTCTGCGGTACTGGGTCCAGGAGATGCACGTCGACGGCTTCCGCTTCGACCTCGCGAGCACGCTCACTCGTCAGCGCGGCGACCTGGACGCGCACAGCGCTTTCCTCGACCTCGTGCACCAGGATCCTGTGCTCGCTGCGGTGAAGCTCATCGCCGAGCCGTGGGACGTGGCCGGCTACCAGCTGGGTGAGTTCCCTCCTCGCTGGTCGGAATGGAACGGCCGGTACAGAGACACGGTCCGGGATTTCTGGCGTGGTGCCGAGGGAACCATCGGCGACCTCGGTCTCTGCCTGACCGGAAGCGGCAATCTCTACTCCTCGATGCGCCGGGGTCCGACCGCGAGCGTCAACTTCGTGACAGCACACGACGGGTTCACGCTCGCCGACCTCACCGCCTACGAAGAGAAGCACAACGAAGCGAATGGCGAGGACAACGCAGACGGCACGTCGGACAACAGGTCGAGCAATTGCGGCGTGGAGGGCGAGAGCGAAGACCCCGAGGTGACCGCGCGTCGCGCCCGCCAGCGTCGGAACCTCCTCGGGACGCTCCTGCTCTCCGCTGGCGTCCCTATGCTGCTCGGAGGCGACGAGATGGGGCGGACCCAGCAGGGCAACAACAACGCCTACTGCCAGGACAACGAGATCTCCTGGTATGACTGGGATGCCGCTGACGAGGACCTCGTGGCGTTCACGGCGGCTGCGCTCGCGATGCGTCGGTCCCATCCGGCGCTGCGTCCAACCGAGTATCTACGCGGTCCCGACGACGGGTCGACCCAGATGGTGCTGTACCGCCCGGACGGTCGGCAGATGGAGGAGGCCGACTGGACGAACCCGCTCGCGCGTACCCTCGCCGTCGGTCTCGACGGCCGCTGCGACCCGGACCCGGACCCGGACCGAGACGGGCGGGCACGGCCAGACCGGCTCCTTCTGCTGTTGAATGCCCACGTCGACGGCGTGGAGTTCACGGTGCCGGGCGACGCGGGGACGTGGGAGGTGGCGCTCGCGAGCGGGGAGCTCCCCGTCTCGACGGTCGTCACCGGAGGTCACAGCATCCTCGTCGAGGGTTCGTCGCTGGTCCTGCTCCAGCAAAAGGGGTGATCCCTCGGTTGTCAGCCGAGCCCGCGTAGCATCAGGTTCCAGTAGAAAAATGGGAGACCGTAGCGCTTGAGTAGCCACATGTCGTAGCGTTCACGGGTCGTGTCGACAAACGGGATGCTCGGTCGCGGCGAGAGGCTGTAGTCGAACTCCGCGAGGACCATCTTGCCCTTCGCCGTGGTGAACGGGCACGCCGCATAGCCGTCGTAGTAGCCGTGCGGCTCCTTGCCAGCAAGTGCAGCGAGCACGTTCGTGACGACGACCGGCGCCTGCCGGCGGATCGCTGCTCCGGTCTTCGACGTCGGGGCGTCGCAGGCATCGCCGAGGCAGTACACGTCGGGGTAGGAGGTGTGGACGAGGCGGTGCCGGTCGACCGGCACCCAACCGAGCGGGCTCGGCCCGGCGAGCGGGCTCGAGCGGACGAACGCCGGCGGCCGTTGGGGCGGCGTCGCGTTGAGCAGGTCGTAGCCGACAGTCTCGCGCACGGCCGTGCCGGGACCGCGTGTCTCGAGGATCGCCTCACGCTCGTCGGGGTGGACCTCGACGAGCTCGGTTGCAAAGCGTGTGTCGATCCCGTAGCGCTCGACGACGGCCGAGAGCGTGCTTGCGAACTCCGGGACGCCGAAGATCCCGCCAGCACCGGTCGCGAACGTGACGGAGATCTCCGCGAGGCGGCCAGCTCGTTGCCAGTGGTCACAAGCGAGGTAGGCAGCCTTTTGCGGGGCACCCGGGCACTTCACGGGCGTGCCCGGCGCGCTGAACAGCGCGCGCCCGCTGCGCAGGCGCCTGACGAGCTCGGCGGTCTTCGGCGCGAGCTCCGGCGAGTAGTTCGTCGTCGCGAACGGCGTCGCCATCGCTTCGGCGAGACCGGGGACGAGATCCCACGCGAGCTCGACGCCGGGACAGAGGACCAGGACGTCGTAGCCGACGCGGGCACCCCCCGCCGTCGTGACCCGGTGCGCGTCGGGGTCGAGCTCGACGACCTCGTCGGCGATCCAACGGACGCCGCGCGGCACGACGGAGGACTCGGGCCGCCGGCTCTGGTCGACACGGGCGAACCCGCCGCCGACGAGAGTCCACAGCGGCTGGTAGTAGTGGTGCCGGCCCGGCTCGACGAGGGCGACGTCCTCGAGACCGGCGCGCCGCAGACGTGCGGCGACGCTGATGCCGGCAGTACCGCCGCCGACGATGACGACCCGGTGGTGCACGGCTGACCCTCCTCGACGCAGGCGACCCGTCGTATTCACGATCGGATCGGTCGAGAATAGCACGATGATTAGCGAACAACTATACAATTGGCCCGAGCATCTGTGTCTTCGCCGACCACCTGGGTGAACTGGTTATAAAGGTGAGGTGCGTGCATCAATGCACGAGCTATAGGTCGTGTTTGATGCAACGCGACCGGGCAGCGGCGGCGCGACGCTCGCCGTGTCAGGTCCCGGTGTGCCGGAGCGTGCTCAGCGGCTCAGCTGCTCGGCAAGCGCGCCCACGACGTCGTGCCAGTCGCCGACGATCCCGACGTCACACCCCGCGAACACCGGGGCGGTCGGGTCGGCATTGACGGCGAGCACCGTGCCCGCTCGACGGACGCCGATCAGGTGGTTGGGCTTCCCGCTCGTCCCGATCGCGACGTAGAGCCGCGGCGCAATGCTCCGACCCGTGATGCCGATCTGGCGGGACCGCGGGAGCCAGCCGTTGTCCGTCACCCGCCGCGTCGCCCCGAGCTCCCCGCCGAGGAGCGTCGCGAGGAGCCGGACCTCGTCGTAGTGGTCCGGCGAGACGGCCGCACCGACGCCGACGACGACGGGTGCGCGCACGAGCGCCTCGAGGTCGTCGTCGCACCAGCGGGAGGTGATCGTGACACGCCGGCGGGGCGCGAGCGACAGCGTCGAGACCGGCACCTCGTGCACCACCTCGCGCCGTGCCGGAGCGATCATCACTCCCGGGCGGACGGTCGCGATCTGGACGGTCGAGCGGACGGACACGGTCGCGAGCTGGCTCGACCCGCACGCGGGCTTCGTGCCGCAGAGCTGGCCGTCGACGAGCTCGACCTCGAGCGCGTCGCCGACGAGCCCGGCGGCGAGCCGCACGGCCGAGCGGGAGGCGACCTCTCGTCCCCAGCAGGTCGCGGGGGCCAGGACGAGACGGGGCGAGTGCTCGACAGCCCACTGGCTGAACCCCGCTGCGACGTCCTGCTCGACCAGGTCGACAGAGGCCGAGCTCGCGCCGGAGAGGACGAGGACCTCGTCCGCGCCCGACGCAGCGAGCAGCTCGAGCGCCGGAGGCTCGGCGACGACGGCGACGACGTGCCCGGTCCTGACGTGCCCAGTCCTGGTGTGCCCGGTCCTGACGTGCCCCGCCGCGCTGCTGGCGGTCACGCCGTGCGCGAGCCGCGCTGCGGCACCGAGCAGCTCGCGGGTGACGTCGGTGCGTCCGGGCTCGACGAGCACGGCGACGAGCACGGCGCTGCCGTCGCCGTCGCTGCCGTCGCCGTCGCTGCCCCTGCCGCTGTCGTCGCTGCCCCTGCCCCTGCCGCTGTCGTCGCTGCCCCTGCCCCTGCCGCTGCGGCTGTCGTCGCTGTCCCGGCCGTCGCCGTCCCGGCCGTCACCGCTGCCGTCGCTGCCGGCCTTGCACGAGAGGTCGGCAGCCAGCGCGCCGCGTGCGTCGAGGACGGCGAGGGCGTGACGAACCTGTTCGGCCACCGTACCGGACACGACGAGCCCGCTCCGCTCACTGACACTCGTCGTGAGGGCGGTGACGACCGTCGGGCTCGCCTCCTCGCCCCACGGACCCGGCACGCCGAGATCGCCTGCTCCAACATGGCGGACCCGCGAGGGCGGGATCTCCGACCATTCTGCGGAGGCGACTTTCGCCGGCCGGCAGAGCCTTTCTGCCACGGCGAGGACTGCGGGCAGCTGGACCTCCATCTCGCAGCCCCCGTCGTCCTGTTCGCAGCGCAGTCGGGCGCTCTTTCCGCCGTCGACGACCTCGAGCTCGCGGACTGCGCACGCGAACGGCAGGTCGAGCAGCTCGGCGAGTTGGGGCCCCACCTGCCCGGTCTCGGCGTCGAGTGAGGCCCGACCGACGAGGACGAGGTCGAACGGCCCTTCGCGCGTGACGAGCGCAGCCAGGGCGCGCGCGGTGACGAGGGTGTCGGACCCGGCGAAGACCGGGTCGCTCAGGAGGACGGCGTCGTCGGCTCCCCAGGCGAGGGCCTCTCGCAGGACGTCCGATGCCGGTGGCGGCCCGAGTGTGAGGACCGTGCACCGACCCCCCGTCGCATGAGCGAGCTCGACGCCTTTCGCGACCGCCCTGCGGCAGTAGGCGCTCATCTCGAGCGGGACGCCGTTGCGGCGCAGCCGTCCCGCGGGACCGAGCAGCAAGGCATCGGGGACGGGGACCTGCTTGACGGTGACGGCGATGTTCACGTTGCGCTCCTCGCTCGCGTTCCCGGGGCCTGGCGCCCGGCAGCCGACAGGGTCAGCCGGTGTGCGCTGCCAGCCAGGCAGCGAACTCGCTCGCGACGATCCGCTGGTCGTGGACGGCGGCGGCGGCGTGCGAGCAGAGCCAGCGGATCGGCTCGGCCATCACCGATGCCGGCAGGAGCCTCGAGCGCATCTCCTCGGGCACGTCGTCGGGGATCATCCCGGTGCGTGTCGCGCCGCCGGGCAGCAGCAGGTTCACCGTCACCGGGCTGCCGGCGAGATCCGCGGCCATGATCCGCGAGAGCGCCTCGGCGCCGGCTCGTGCCGGTCCGTAGGGGACGAAGCCCGCACGGTTCATCGTCGAGTGGTTCATCGAGACGTTGACGACCCGTCCTCCGCCGCCGGCCACCAGGCGCGGGACGACAGCTCGGGCGACGAGGAAGTAGCCGGTCAAGTTGGTCGCGACGACATCCCGGAAGCCCTCCGGCGAGACCATCCAGAACGGCTGCGGTGTGGTGACAAAGCGCGGGTTGACGGTGCGCATCCCGATGCCTGCGTTGTTGACCAGGACATCGAGGCCTCCGAGGCTGTCGACCACCTGCTCGACTCCCCGCTCCACCTCGTCGAGGTCGCGCACGTCCATGGCGACGCCGATCGCGCCCCCACCCAGACGTCGGGCAGCGGCGTCGGCGCGGTCACGGTCGCGTCCGGTGATCGCGACGATCGCTCCGGCCTCGACGAGAGCGGCGGCCATGGCCTCCCCGAGGCCACTCGTCCCGCCGGTGACGAGAACGCGCACGCCGTCGGCGCGCGCACCTGTGCTGTCCACGCAGCGAGCCTATCGAGGTTGACGACGAGGTCGCCTTCCGGCCTTCCGGCCTTCCGGCCAGCCGGCCAGCCGTCTGCGGTCGGGCTCGCTGATCGCGGAGTATCCTCGGCGCCCGGCCGGCACCTGGTCGGCACCCGGCAGGCGTCGAGCAGAGGCAGACCACCTCGTGCCGCGCGCGATGCCGGGACGAGTCGGACGACCGTGACGGCGCGGGCTGCCGAGGAGGGGCGAGATGAGCGGAGCGGCCACGGCCTGGGTGCTCGTCAGCGCAGCCCTGGTGCTGTTCATGACGCCCGGGGTTGCCCTTTTCTACGGCGGCATGGTCCGCTCGAAGAACGTGCTCTCGGTGATGGTCCAGAGCTTCGTCGCGATGGGTCTCGTGACCGTTCTCTGGGCGGTGATCGGCTTCAGCCTCGCGTTCTCTCGTGACGCCGGCGCCGGACTGATCGGGACGACCTCGCTCTTCGCTCTCGGTGGCATGGGGCACGCGCTACCTGGCTTCGGTCACGTCCGTGTCTCCACCGAGTCCGTGATGATCTTCCAGATGATGTTCGCCATCATCACGGCGGCGCTCATTGTCGGCGGGGTGGTCGAGCGTGTTGCCTTCCGGGGCTTCGCCGTGCTGATCGCGGTCTGGCTGCTGCTCGTCTACGCCCCGATCGCGCACTGGGTGTTCAGCCCCGTCGGTTGGCTGGCGCACCACGGCGTGCTCGACTTCGCCGGCGGCACCGTGGTCGAGATCAACTCCGGGTTCTCCACGCTCGCGGTCGTGCTCGTCCTCGGTCGGCGTCGTGGATGGCCGCGCGACCCCATGCAGCCGCACTCCATCCCGTTGAGCATCATCGGTGCGGGCATCTTGTGGTTTGGCTGGTTTGGGTTCAACGCCGGCTCCGCGCTCGGCGCGAGCCCGATCGCCGTGCACGCCTTTGTCAACACCCAGCTCGCCGCTGCCACCGGATCGCTCGGCTGGTTGCTGTTCGAAGGCCGCAGGGAGCACGTCGCGACCGCCCTCGGGGGTGCCTCCGGGGCAATCGCTGGGATGGTCGCGATCACGCCCTGCGCGGGCTACGTCGGGCCGATGCCGGCGCTGTTGATCGGGGCGGTGGCGGGGTTCGTCTGCGTCGCCGCCGTGCAGATGAAGTACCGCTTCGGCTACGACGACTCCCTCGACGTCTTTGCCATCCACGGGATCGGCGGGGTGCTCGGCATGGTGTTGCTGGGCTTTTTCGCCGAACGCTCGGTGGACGCCGCCGGTGCCAACGGCGTGCTCTTCGGTGGCGGTGGACGCCTGCTCGGCTGGCAGCTGATCGCCGTCGTCGCGACTGCCGCTTACGCCTTCGGCGCGACCTACCTGCTCGCACGCGCGGTGGACCGCCTGGTCGGTCTGCGGGTCGACCCCGAGCACGAGCAGCGAGGCCTCGACCTCAGCCTGCACGGAGAGAGCGCGTACTCGTCGAGCTCCTGAGCGTCGCGGGCGCCGGCGGGAGAGCCCGCCGGTTAGGCGCCTTGCCGGTAGAGTGGGGAGAGAGATGGCTCCGACGACGACCACGGCAGCACTGGACGGCGCAGTGCGGTTCGAGCCCGCAGGCGAGAGATGCTGTGGACCCGACGGGGGACCGGCGACGGCTGGCGCGGCCGTCGACGACGATCTGCTGGCGTGCATGGCGAAGGCACTCGGCCATCCCGCCCGGGTCCGGATCGTCCGCCTGCTCGCCGAGCGCAAGACGTGCGTGACGGGAGACCTGGTCGCCGAGCTGCCGCTGGCCCAGTCGACGATCTCGGAGCACCTGCGCATCCTCCGCGAGGCGGGGCTGATCCAAGGCGAGATCGCCGGGCCGCGGACCTCCTACTGCCTGAGCCGGGCCGGGCTCGCCGCCTTGCAAGCAGCGGTCTCCTCGCTCTGAGCGCCGCTCCGGTCGAGGCGGCGAGGCCCGACACGCGTCGGACCGGCCCTCAGGTGCCGTAGGAGTCGGCGAAGATCCGCTGCCGCGGCGCGCCGCGCTCTGCAAGGGCGGCAACGCAGTCTGTGACGGTGAGGCGGGGTCCTGCGACGTAGGCGTCGAAGCCGGCAAGGTCGAGCCCGCTGCCGAGCACGGCGTCGGACACCCGGCCGAGCGTCGTCGCGACGCCTGTCGGCGCAGCGAAGCCGGGCAGGAAGCGGCGGGCGACGAGGGTGGCCGACAGTCCCGGGGCAGTGGCGACCATCTCGCCGAGGTGCTCCAGCTCGTAGAAGTCCTCCGAGGACGTCGCTCCCCAGTACAGGACCATCGTGCGGGCCGGGAATAGCTCGACCTGCTGCTCGAGCAGCGCTGCGATCGGGGCGAAGCCTGTTCCCCGAGCGACGAAGACGATCGGCTTGCCCTCGGGCGATCGGTTCGTGAAGTTCCCGAGCGGACCCCGCACAGCGACGACGTCGCCGACGGCGACCGGTCCGAACGCCCAACTGGACAGGCGCCCGCCCTCGACCTTGCGGATCTGCAGCTCGATGGAGTCGTCGGGCCGAGGAGCGTTGCCGATCGAGTACGCACGGCTCATCCAGCTCGCGTTCGGCACCCAGACCTCGAGGTACTGCCCAGCCGCATGCTGGCACAGCCGGTCGTGCTCACGGCGGGGCGCCAAGGTGATGATGCGGGTGGCCCCGCCGATCTCCTCGATCTCGCGCACGACCATCTCGGCAAGATGGTCGGGATGCGGGAGCACCGAGGAGATGCCGAGCTCGTCGCGGCGGGTGAGCAGCTCGTCCTCGACGGCGTGGTGTACCTCGACCCGATCGGAGAGGTCGAGGATCGTGCGGACGGCGGGGAAGCTGATCGCGCTCGTCGGGCAGGTGTTCGCGCACGTCATGCACGCCACCATGCAGTTCATCGGCTCCGCCACGACGGCCTTCTTGCGGTCGAAGTCGAACCGGTAGACCTTGCGGCTGCAGCCCGTGACGCAGGTGCCGCAGCCGATGCAGGCGTCCTCGTCGATCCGCGGGTGCCAGTCGATCTCCTCGCGTGGGATCCCGTGCCAGGGCTTCGCGAACTTCGTATCCGGCATGTCGTCGTCCCCAATCGTCGATCGTCTATCGTCGAGTGACGTGTACAGAGCATCAGCATGTCGAACCGCCGCGTGCGGGAGTAGGGTCCATCGGCCCATTCGGGGATCTCGTCGAGAGCCGGGACAGACCGACAGTCCTAGCGCGCGCCGTGCCACGGGGGCGAGACGATGAGCTCCGTCGCGCCGACCACCTACACGGTGCGGGCACGGACCGTCGCGCGCGGCAGGGCCGAGGTCGATGCGGCGGACGAGACCGTGACCTTCGACGCGAGCTGGGGGCAGGACCCGAGCGGTCTCCCCGGACCGGCGGAGCTGCTCGCAGCGGCCTTCGCCGCGTGCCTGCTGAAGAACCTCGCCCGCACGCGCGAGCTGCTCGGGTTCTCCTTCGACGACGCCGCGGTGGAGGTGACCGCGCGGCGCCAGGACAGCCCACCGCGCTTTGTCGAGGTCACCTACAGCCTGCGGATCACAACCGACGAGCCCGACCGCCGGGTCGAGCTCGTCCACAGGAACCTCCGCAAGTACGGGACGGTCGTCGGCACCCTCGCGGCTGCATGCGACGTCCACGGCGAGGTCGTCGCGGTGCGACCCGCCGTCCGCTCTGGCTGAGCGCGCCAGCTGAGCTCGTCCCGGGCTGGGGACGCCGGCAGCCCCGGCGGAGCGGGTCGGTGCGGTGCGGCGTCGCGGCTCAAGGCACCCACGCCTGGGACCGTTGGAGATGGTGGTAATCGGCTGTCCACGCAGGTACGTTGCATTCGCACAGCGCCGCGCGCGGCAGCTGGCATGCAGGGGGGGCGATGCGGCCATCAGGAGGAACGAGCGGCAGGGCCGACGGAGCGGCCGAGGCCTTCGCTGCGGCTCGCGGGACCGGCTCGGCGCTGCAAGCCCTCCGGGACCCCGACCCGGTGATGGACCGCCTGACGACCGAGCTGCTGGGGCTCGTGCCGGCCGCGGAGGCAGCCGCGGTCGGGCTGCTCGGCGACGACGACCGCATCGTCTTCGTGCACGCCTCCGGAGCGCTGTGCCATTTTGTGGGCACGTCCGTCGAACGAGCGGCGAGCCTCTCCGGTCTTGCCCTCGCGAGCGCCACTGTGCAGCGCTGTGACGACGCCGCGTCGGATCCGCGGATCGACCACAGCCTCATGGAGCAGGTCGGCATGTCGTCGGTCGTCGTCGTCCCCCTGCTGCGCGACGGCAGCGCGTTCGGGGTCGTCCAGGTGCTCTCGAGCCGCCTCCGTGCCTTTTCGGACCACGACATGGCTACTTGTGCCGTGCTCGCCGAGGTGCTCGCCGTGATGATCTCCGCGAGCGCGGAGATCTCCCGGATCGTGGACCACTTGGGCGAGACGGCTGCGTCCGCGCCGGCGACCGACGGTGCGGCCACCGACGTGCTTGCCCGCTTCGTGACGAGCGTGCTCCGACCGGCTGCGAGCGCGCGTCTCGAGGTCCGCCGGCGCGTCGTCCGTCTGCTCGACGACGGCGGCTTCACGATGGTCTACCAGCCGATCGTCGACCTGCAATTGGCGGAGACCGTCGGCTTCGAGGCGCTCGCGCGCTTCGACCAGCCGGGCTTTGGCGCACCGGACAGTGTCTTTGCCGACGCCGCGTCGGTCGGGCTCGGCGTGGAGCTCGAGCTCGCCGCGGTCGAGATGGCGCTCGCCACGCTCGACGCCATCCCCGAGCACCTCACCCTCTCGGTCAACGTCGGCCCGGAGACGCTCGCAAGCGACGCCCTCGTGTCCGCTCTCGGCGCGCGACGAGGGCCGCGTGTGGTCGTCGAGCTGACCGAGCATGCGGCGGTGCAGGACTACAAGCTCCTCGAGGGTGCGATCGCCACGTTGCGCAGGCACGGCGTCCAGCTGGCGATCGACGACGCCGGTGCCGGCTTTGCGAGCCTCGCCCACATCGTGAAGCTCGCGCCCGAGCTGATCAAGCTCGACCGCTGGATCGTCGAGGGCGTGGCTGCGGATCCTGTGCGCCAAGCCCTCGTCGTCGCCCTCGTCGGCTTCGCCCACGACCTCGGCGCACGGGTCGTCGGCGAAGGCGTCGAGACTCGCGCCGAGGTGGTGGCGCTCCGCAACCTCGGCGTGGACTTCGGCCAGGGCTTCTTTCTCGGTCGACCCGGTCCGCTTGCCGTGCACTTGACGAGTCTACGTAAGGTTGATGAGTTGACAAAAGAGCCGGGACGCACCGAGACTGGGAGGAGAAGGTCGCAGCCGGCCTGAGCAACAGCTCGAGGAGGTGGAGCCGTGGACCTCTCGTACGTTGGCGACGTACCGGCTGGACGGCCGCCGAGATGAGCTTGCGGATCCGTCTCGTCGAGCCGCGGCCCGCGGGCCACAACGTCTACGACCGGGCGCTGCTCCCGCGCCTCGGCTTGCCGCTTATGGGGGCGATGCTCGCAAGCGCGGGCCACGACGTGCGCGCGTACTGCGAGGTGCTCGCGCCGGTCGACCTCGCGGACTTGCTCGCCGCGGATCTCGTCGGTATCTCCTCGACGACTGCGACCGCTCCGGCTGCGTACCACCTCGCGGACCTCTTGGGCGAGGCAGGAGTGCCGGTCGTGCTCGGCGGCCCGCACGTCAGCTTCTGCGCCGACGAGGCACTGGTGCACGCGCCCTACGTCGTACGCGGCGAGGGCGAGGCGACGCTCTGCGAGCTGACCGGCGCGCTCGAGAGCGGACGACCCCTCGACGCAGTGGCCGGGCTCTCCTACCGCGACGCCACGGGCGAGCCGCACCACAACGCCGGGCGGCAGCGCTGCGCGCAGGGGGAGTTCGAAGCGCTGCCGATCCCCGATCTCTCGCTCATCGTCGGCCACGAGGCGATGACGACCAAGCCGCTCATGACCCAGTGGGGTTGTCCGTTCGACTGCGAGTTCTGCTCGGTGACGGCGATGTTCTCGCGGGCCGTGCGCCATCGGCGGACCGACCAGGTGCTCGCCGAGCTCGTCGGTCTCGACGCGGACCGCGTGTTTTTCTACGACGACAACTTCGTCGTCAACAAGTTACGGACGACGCAGCTGCTGCGCGCGATGCGCGACGCCGGCCTCACGCCGTCGTGGTATGCCCAGGTGCGAGCGGACGCAGCCCAGCGCTCGGTCGCGCACCCCGAGCTCGACCACGAGTTCCTCGGGCTCATGCGCGACTCGGGTTGCGAGATGGTCATGATCGGCATCGAGTCGGCCACCGACGCCGGTCTCGCAGGCATCGGCAAGAAGCTGCGCGTCGCAAGCGTGGAGAACGCGATCACAGGCTTCCACGAGCACGGGATAGCAGTGCACGGCATGTTCGTTGCCGGCCTCGACACCGACACCGCGGCGAGCGCCGACACCGCGGCGGCCTTCGCGCGCCGCCTCGAGATCGACACGTTCCAGCTCATGGTCGAGACGCCGCTCCCGGGCACGCGGCTGTGGAGCCGGACGGTCGAAGCGGATCGGCTCGTGAGCAGCGACTGGTCACTTTATGACGGGCATCATGTCGTCATGCGCCCGGCCCAGATGACCCCGCTCGAGCTCCAGCTCGGCGTCCTCGACGCGATGCGGCGCTTCTACTCCTGGCCGTCGATCCTTGCCTCGGGAACAGCTGGCATCCTGCGCCACCTGCCCGACGTCACGGCCGCGCTCAGCCGACCGACGTTGTTGCGCCGGCTCCCGGCCGTCGCTCAAGCTGCTTTCGCACGGCGCTTCGACGACATCGTGCCGCTGCTCGAGGGGGCACTCCCTGCGCAGCTGCGGGAGCGGCTCGGCGCCGCACTGTGGGTTCCTGCGCTGCGCCTCTACGCGCGGCGCCAGCTCCAGGTCTGGTCGGCGCAGGACCGCTCGCGCGCGCACCTCGCCCTGCTCGCTCGCGCGAGCACCGCGACGCCCTGAAGTCTGGACAGACGGCGCGTCGGTTGCACGCCGCGACCTCGATGGTGCCCGGGTAGACGGCTAGAGTCACGCGGGTGCTCTTCATCTTGCGGAGGTTGCTGAGGTTGCTGCGGTCCCGACGTTCGCAACGGCGGCGGCGCTAGCGGCTGCGATCGACCACGTGGCGGACGGTCGCTGTCGAGCTGCTGGTCGCAGGTCCGTCGTCCCGCGGCTGAGCCGGGGGGACGTCAAGTGACGCAGGGTGCCGGCTAGCATTGCGGTCGCGAAGACATTTCGCTCGGCAATGGATCCTGCCGAGGCTTTCGAGCCGAGCGTGCCTTGTGCTGATGGTTCCTACTCGCCGACGACGGACGAGGAGGTTCCTATGACGCCACAGCAGCCGAATCGGCCTCGTCGCCACCTCGACGGTCCCTTGTCGCGCGCGAGCGCGCGGCCATGACGGTCCGGAGCATCCTCTTCCCCGATCCCGAGGCACCGCTCGTGACCGAGGAGCCACCGAGCTCGGTGCTGTTCGACGACCTCAAGCTCGACCAGGTGATCTCGTCGGCGACCACTCGCCGGGATGCGTACGAGCTACAGCCGTTCTACTTCGCGCCCCTATCGGACCTCGACAGCATCGTCTATCGCCAAGAGGTCTTCGCCGACCTCGAGGACGACGCCGTGCACGAGGTCTTGTCGAGGTTTGCGGCCGAGGAGGTCGTCGCACGGTTCTCCTACCGGGTGAAGGACCTGCGTGAGGACGACGGCGGCTACAACCACTACCACCGCGCCCGCTATTTCCTGAACGCCACGATGCACTATCGCGACGTCGTCGAGCGGCTGTCGTCCGGTCTCGCCGAGTGCCAGCTCGGCTCTGTCGCGCTCCGCGACGTGCGCAGCTACCTCGCTGGCTACGTCACGTCGGGGGCGTTCACCGACCTCGGGACTGAGGCGCTCGCAGTGCGACGTGCTCTCGATGAGGTCCGGTACTGCGTCCTCGTGAAGGGGGACCGGGTGACCGTCGGCCCCTACGGGGGCGAGGAGGACTACAGCGAACAGGTCGGAGCGACTTTCGCTCGCTTCCAGCACGGAGCGGTCAAGGACTACCTGCCAGAGCTCAAGGACCAGGCCTCCTTCGCGGGCGCCGGCATCCTCGACCTCGTCGCGAAGGTCTTCCCGGAGGTCTTCGAAAAGCTCGACGCGTTCTGCGCGAAGCATCTCGGCTACCTGGACGACACGGTCCGCACGCTCGACCGAGAGCTCCAGTTCTACCTCTCCTATGTCGACTACATCCAGCCGATGCGGGCCGCCGGGCTCGGCTTTAGCACGCCGGTGGTCTCGTCGAGCTCGAAGGAGGAGCAGGCGCTCGAGACTTTTGACCTCGCGCTCGCCGCACAGCTGACCGCACGGGGCGAGCTCGTCGTCTGCAACGACCTCGTTCTCTCGGACCCGGAGCGGATCCTCGTCGTCACCGGACCGAACAACGGGGGCAAGACGACCTTCGCGCGGACCTTCGGCCAGCTCCACTACCTTGCTCGCCTCGGGTTCCCGGTGCCGGGACGAGAGACGCATCTGTTCCTCTGCGACCACATCTTCACCCACTTCGAGAAGGAGGAGGACGCCACCAGCCTCGCCGGCAAGCTCCAGGACGAGCTCGACAGGATGAAGGCGGACTTCGACCGGTCGACGTCGTCGAGCATCTTCGTCTTGAACGAGGTCTTCAACTCGACGAGCGCGGACGACGCGCTGTTCTTGAGCCGGGAGATCCTTGATCGGCTCGACGCGCTCGACGCGCTCGGTGTCTGCGTGACGTTCCTCGACGAGCTGGCGAGCCTCAGCGAGAAGGTCGTCTCGATGGTGAGCACCGTGGTGCCCGACGACCCCGCGATCCGCACGCACAAGGTCGTGCGAAAGCCCGCCGACGGACGCGCCTATGCCCAGGCGATCGCCGACAAGTACGGCCTCAGCTACGAGCGTCTCGCTGCGGAGATCGGCCGATGAAGGCCCGGCTCATGTTCGCCGATCGCGACTTCGTGACAACACACGAGCCACGAGCGGCCGAGGACGAGCTCGTCCAGGACCTCGACCTCGTCGCACTGTGGCGGGCGATGGCAGAGCACGACGAAGTCATCTTCGAGTCCGTGCGGGCGGCGATGCTCGAGGGCGTCGCGACCACGGACGAGGTGCTGTACCGCCAGGCGGTCTATGCGGACTGTCGTCGCCAGGTCGCGGTCGTGCACGAGCTCTACGTGCTGGCCAATGAGGCGATCGAGGCCAAGAAGAAAAGCTGGCGTGGTCTTGGCATCAGCTCCAACAGCGGGGAGCCACTCCTGCGTAGCTCGCTCAAGGAGCTCGAGCTGTTCGTCGGTATCCTCCGCCGGCTCCGCCGTCTCACCGAGGAGCATGGCAAGCAGTTCCTCTCGAACGGTTTCTCCCAGTTTTTCGCGACGCTTCGCGCCGAGCTCGACGAGTCCTACTTCCGCGAGATCGAAGGCCACCTGGACAACTTGCGATTTCGCGACGGCATCCTCGCGAGCGCACAACTCGGCGACGCGAACCAAGGGGTCGGCTACGTGCTGCGCGCACCGAGTGCTCGCAGTGGTCTGCTCCATCGACCAACGGTGAGCAAGCCGTCGTTTAGCCGCACCATCGAGCGTGACGACGACGGCGGTCACGAAGCACTCGCAAGCCTGAGCGACCGCATCGTCAGCCTCGCGGCGAATGCCCTCGCACAATCGGCCGACCACATCGGCAATTTCTTCGCAGCGCTGCGGCGTGAGCTCGCGTTCTATCTCGGATGTCTGAACATCCACGAGGCACTGCTCACCCGTGGGCTCCCCGTGTGCGTCCCTGCGCCCCGCCCGGCTGGTTCGCTCGTCCTCGACGCCCGCGGGCTCTACGACGCCTGCCTGCCACTTCATACGACGGAGAGCATCCTCGGCAACGACGTGCGCGCGGACGCCAAGCCACTCGTCATCTTGACCGGTGCGAACCAGGGAGGGAAGTCGACCTTTCTCCGCAGCATTGGCCTCGCGCACCTCATGATGGACGCCGGGATGCCCGTCGCCGCCGAAGCCTTCTCGGCGGCGATCGTGGACGGCGTGTGGACGCACTTCGCACGCGAAGAGGACGCGTCGATGACGACCGGGAAGTTCGACGAAGAGCTCCAGCGGATGAGCGTCGTCGGCCACCAAATCCGGCGACATCACCTCCTTCTTTGCAACGAGTCCTTCTCGACGACCAACGAACGGGAAGCCTCGTCGATCGCAACCGACATCATCCAGGCGATGACTGACGCCGGCATCCGCGTGATCTTCGTCACGCACCTCTACCAACTGTCGCGGTACTTCTTCACGCACCAAGCCAGCACGACCCATTTCCTGCGGGCTGAGCGTGAAAGCGACGGCACCCGGCCGTTCCGGCTCCGCGAGGCCGAGCCACTACCGACGAGCTACAGTGAGGACCTGTACCGGAGAACCTTCGGCGCCCCCAAGGCGGCAATCGGTACGCCCGCCGGATCGTCGTAACGAGCCTCGCGTGTGGCGCTCGTGAGCATGCTCGCTCGAGGGGAACCACCCGCGCGACCTCAGCGCTGTGTGACGTTCGACCCTACTCTCCGGCATTTGCATTCTTTAACATATCGGACAACTACGAGGAGGCCCACATGGCGTTGACCCTGACTAAGCTGGATGCGATCGAGATCCTCGACTCTCGGGGCCGGCCCACCCTTGCGGTCATGCTCACCACGGCCGACGGGACAACTGCACGTGCGGGCGTGCCTTCGGGGGCTTCGACTGGCAGTCGCGAGGCAGCGGAGCTGCGTGACGGCGATCCGAAGCGATTCTCGGGCAAGGGCGTTCTTCGTGCCGTGGCAAACGTGACCGGCGAGATCGCCGACTCGGTGATCGGGAAGACCTTTGCCGACCTGGCTGAGCTTGATGCGGCGCTGATCGCGCTCGACGGCACCGAGAACAAGTCCAGGCTCGGGGCGAACGCGATCGTCGGCGTCTCGATCGCAGCGGCGCGTGCTGCAGCTCAGGCAGCCGGCGAGCCGCTGTGGAGCTACCTCGCTCCGCACGGTGTCGCTGCTCGTCTTCCCGTTCCCCACTTCAACGTCGTGAACGGGGGCGTCCACGCGCCAAACGGCCTCGACTTCCAGGAGTTCATGCTCGCTCCGATCGGCGCACCGACCATCGCAGAGGCCATACGTGCCGGCGCGGAGAGCTACGCAGCGCTGCGGCAGTTGCTCGCGGACAAGGGGTTTGCCACCGGACTCGGCGACGAGGGTGGCTTTGCTCCCGAGATCGACCGGCCGGAGGACGTGCTTGCTCTTCTCGTGCAGGCGATCGAGGCGGCTGGCTACCGACCGGGGCGTGAGGGCATCGCGATCGCGATAGACCCGGCGTCGAGCGAGTTCTACCGCGAGGGCGCCTATCACGTCGCTGGCGAGGCGTTGTCGAGCGACGAGATGATCGAACGCTACGTCGAGATCGCCGATCGCTACCCGGTCTGGCTCTTGGAGGACGGGCTCGCGGAGTCGGACTGGGACGGCTGGGAGCGGCTCACCGCGCGCCTCGGCGAGAAGCTCGAGCTCGTCGGCGACGACATCTTGTGCACCAACCCGAAGATCATCGCGGAGGCGATCACCCGCAAGGTCGGCAATGCCGCGCTCATCAAGGTGAACCAGATCGGCACGGTGACCGAGACGCTCGAGGCGATGAGCATCTGCCGGAAGGCTGGGTGGGCACAATTTGTCTCGCACCGCTCCGGCGAGACCGAGGACTCCTTCATCGCCGACCTGGCCGTCGGTGGTGGCTGTGGGCACTTGAAGACCGGCGCACCTGCTCGTGGTGAGCGGGTCGCGAAGTACAACCGACTGATCGAGATCGAGCACACCGCGCAACTTCCCTACGGTCTCGTATAGCTTCAGGGCCCGACTGCCCGATCGCGCTGGGTTGCAGCGCGATCGGACAGGGTCATGGGCCGAGCAGGGTCATGGGCCGGGCAGCTCGCTGTGGCTGACGGCGGGCGGGGCGTCTCGTTCCGCTGACGACGGCCCTCGCCACCGCGGACCGGGTCGACGTGCGACGTGAGCCGTGCGAACGTACTTGCACGTAACAGTAGGATGTGCTCTACGGGGTGTGTCGTGGTCCTCGGTCTGCATGGCGGAACGGTGCGCGCTACGGCGGCTGTGGCTTGGCGTGGGACTGTCCCTGGCAGGGGTGTGCTGGCCGGCGAGCTCCGCTCGAGGAGATTGCCGGAGACGATGCCCCAGTGATCCGCTCGCACCTTCTGTGTGACGAGTGCCGTCGAGGTCGGCGACGCGAGGTCGCTTGCCCGACCGGCTCCTGCGGCTCCGTGTGCATCGGCGGATCAGGCGGTGCCGAGAGGTGCGGCACGACGGCGAACAGCGCCTTGGAGATCTCGGCTGCGGTCAGGTTCCCACTCGCGGTTGCGTCCGACCAGGAGCTTGTCCGAGCTCCGGACAGCTCTAGCTGCTTGCGCAACGCACGAGACAGTCTCCGCACTCGTCGCCCACCGACCATGTACGGCGGTCGCCCCAGCCCCAGCCCCAGCCCCGGCCCCAGCCCCCAGCCCCCGTGATCCGTGATCGACACAGCTCGAGGCTCATTCTTCTCCGGTGCTGTCAGCCGTGGCAATGTCTCGCATCATCGAGCTTGCTACTCGAAGGACCACTGCGCGATCGTGGGTCAGCACATACTCGAAGCGACGGTACGGACCCGAGGTCTCGTCGTCGAGGCTCCGGGCCACCAGAGCCGCTGCGTAGTGCGGACCGAGGAGGACCGTGGTCCACTCGCGACTCGCGGGGTTGGCCGGGTCGATGGCACCAAAGCGCGCTCGCAATCCCGGCTTGACAAGCTCGGCCGTGCTCGGACCGGACACGACGGTGAACTCGGCACGCTCGATCAGGTGGTGCAGCCGCTCCCGAGCTTCGGGACCGAGTTGGGCGCCCAGCTCGAAGCCGAGGAAGAGCACGGCGGCCGGGCCACTGCTGTCCACCTTGTCTTCGAGGTAGCGGGAGAGTGGGACTAGGTAGCGCTTCTCGATCGGAGTGGGAACACGCTCCTCGCTCACTATCTCGAAAGGGGTCTTGTCGTCGACGGCGAACGGTTCGGTGAGAAGTGGGATGACTGCATGAGGGTTCACTCTCGCCGCGAGCAGAGGGCCGGGATGCCCGAGCAGCCATCCCTGCCCGTAGCTCGCACCGGCGAGGCTCGCCACCAGCAGGTCCTCCGGTTCCTCGATTCCCTGGGCGAGGATCGTGGCACCCGCCTGCTCGCTGTAGATGCGAGCGCCGTCGGCCAGCTCGGCGACAGCTGGTAGGTCGTCGCGAAGTCCGCGAAGGTCAAGCTTGAGCACGTCGGGACGGACGAGTGGGAGGAGCGCCAGGGCGGCTTGCGATGCTGTCGCGTTGTCCATCGCCACGCCCCAGCCAACGTCGCGGACAAGGCGCAGCGCCTCGAAGAGCCTGTTGGGCTCGTTCGTGAGCTCGCGCTCCTTCGTCTCGACAATGACACGCAGTCGTTCGAGGGTCTGCCGGGCGGAGGCGAAGAGATCGGTGGGGCATGGCGCGAGGAGCGTTGCCGGGTGGAAGTTCAAGAACACCGTCATCGAGGGATGTAGGTCTGCGGCGACGGCTGCTGCGTACGCGCTCGTGGCGCAGATCCAGTCGAGCTCGGCGAGGCGCCCCGCGAGCTCCGCAGCGCGGAGCAAGCGCACCGGCGACTCGAGCCCGCTCCCGGCCGGACCGCGCATGAGCGCCTCGAAGCCGACGACCTCGGATGTCGCAAGGTGCACGACGGGCTGGAAGAGTATGCCTATCTGTCGTGAGTCGATGATCGCGTTCGCATCGGCGACGAGCGCTGCGACGTCCTCGACGGCGCCATCCTCGACGGCGTCGCCCTCGACCATCCCGGTCGACTCGTTTGTCGGTTCACGAGCGTCCATGAGACGCGACCGTACCCCCGAACTGCCTGGCCCGGCTCGAGTGCGCAGGCCCCGGTCGTGATGGTCGCCTGAGCAGATCGCTGATCACCTCCGTCTCGCGCATCCGCCTACGCCATCCTGGTGGGTGTCGCACGAGGCGATCGACCACTCCCTCTGTTTCCAAGGCCGCGGGTGCGACTGCGTCCTAAGCCGGTCGCGGCCGCTCTCAGATCGCCACCTTGGCCGAGGCAACCTGGGCTCGATCACCTGGGTACAGGGTAAGGAGATGGCCATCCACGCCGCCTTCGAGATGGACACCGGCATCCCGGTGCTGTAACCAACCGGCGCGCGAAAGTTCTTCGATCCTGCTCAGTGGGTGGTAATCGCGTGCCGTTAGCGGGGCATGAGACCATCCCATGGAAGGGGGTCGGGTTCGTCGTGCGCTTCTTGCGGTGACCCCAGCGCTCTGCTCGGCTGGAGCGGCGGTGGCCGCGGCGCCGAGCGCGGATGCCTCCGGTCCTGGTGGACCACCAACGGTGCACGTGGTCGTCAGCCGGCCAGCATTGCCGAGCGCTGGTGGCGTGGTCGAGGTGCCGGACGTGACCCGGCCGGCACCTCCTGCGGCACAGCTTGTCGCCTATCCGGTCGGCCTGACGCGCTTTGGTGGCAGGGTCGTCACGCGACTCGTGAGCTTTCGAGCCATGGCCTGCTGGTTTGCGGTCGCAGGCGACCTCCGCGACCACACGGTCCCCGTCCCGTGCTCGAACGGCTTTACGACCGGAGCCCTTGCGCTCCCGCCGAACCGGGGCAAGTTCGCCCGGGTCGTGCGGATCATCGCCTACGCGAAGAACACGACGAAGACGGTGCGGAGCATCACGATCGTCGTCC
>Ga0078972_1000026_pt1 | contig 36383 bp, 33 predicted proteins | sample YelNatPaOPGAMG01_FD_67568 | JGI IMG/M metagenome (GOLD analysis project Ga0078972, IMG submission 67568) | Hot spring thermophilic microbial communities from Obsidian Pool, Yellowstone National Park, USA - OP-RAMG-01 (SPADES assembly) (version 2) | ecosystem: Environmental > Aquatic > Thermal...
CAAAGTCAATACCCAATTTTCCATTTCTCCTTTCTTCTATATCCGAATCCCGCATTTCTCATTCCTTTACCCGGTCCAAATAGTTTAATTTATTATACAGAATAAAATGAGTTTGTCAAGGGAAATTTTGGTATTTCGCCACCGGAGAGAAGTCTCCTGATTGGATTAAGGAAGAGGATGGGAAAGAGAGAAAAAGGGTCTAAGTTAAAGATAAGAACTTAGAGGAAAAGAAAGGTGAGAAAAAAGTTTCCTCAGAGGAAACTTTCTATCAATTTTATTCTTCGGGCTAATTCCCAAGGATTAACTTCCGCCCAATCGGGACACAAAAATCTATCTTTCAGCACTCGAAAATTTGTTTCCGAGTATACCTTCTCTTTGCGAATTGATTAGAAAAAGGGATTATCGCTATGGCTCAGGTTTATCTGGTTCCCTTACCGGCGGATTATCCGGAAAGGAGCGACTTCCGCTTCGGAAAATGGTTTTACTTTTATCTCCTTTCCATCGCAAATGACAATCACCTCCTCTTTCTCCCGGGCATCGGAGTATCGGGCGCAGAGTCGGGCGGCGATTATTAAATCATCTTCCCTTTCACTCCTTCTTAAAATCGCTACCGGTCCAGGAAAATCCTTCACCTGTAATATCTTCCCTTCTTTCCCTATCTTAGAAAGAAAGGCATTCTCTTTTTCATCCCGACCAACAATCACCTTCGCTCCGCTTTTCAACCGAAAGTGGCGACCAATCTTTAATAGTTCCATGTCAAAAATGGTCTCTTCGCCAAAATTTAGTGCATCCCTCACTTTTTGCGCAAACTCCTTATTGGTTAAAAGACACCCCCCAGCCGGTGTTGGGTAATTTTTAATCCCCAGTTTCTCCGCCAGTGCCATCTGGGGTTTTCGAGACCGACCTCTGATTGTTAGAAGTTTCTCCCGGTCAACAATCCCCCTCTCTTCGGGTCTGGTTGGCGGGAGAAGTTTAGCGGAGAGGGGTCTTAATACAAGCCCCTCAAGACCCGATTCCTTCTCAATCACCCGCATCGCCCACCGATTCTGAGACATTGGTCTTTCCCCTAAGACCTCACCGGTAAAGATAAATTCTGCTTTCTCTTCTTCCATTATCTCCTTTGCCTTGGAGAAGATGAGAATCCGACAATCAATGCAGGGGTTAAAATTCTTGCCGTAGCCATATTTTGGTGCCTTTAACATTCGGATGAATTCCTCTCTCAAAGGAATCACCTTCAAAGGGAAACCCAATTCTTTTGCCTGATTAAGGCACCCTTCTTTTGGACAGGTGCAGAAGGGAGAAACAAATTTTATCCCGAGAACTGAAATCCCCTGGTCTAAGATGAGTTTGGCGGCAAGGAGAGAATCCAGACCGCCGGATATTAAACCAATCGCTTTGTAAGGCAAGTTAAATCTCTTTTAATTCAATCAGAACTCCACCGGTTCCTTTCGGATGGATAAAGGCGACCTTAGTATTGTGGGCGCCAATCCGGGGTTTGGTATCAATCAATCGCACCCCGGCCTCACTCAAACGGTTCAACTCTCCTTCAATATCCGAGACCGCAAAGCAGATATGATGTAATCCGCCTCCCCTTTCCGAGAGGAATTTGCTGATGGGCGATTCTTCGGATAATGGCTCAACCAATTCAATCATCACCTCACCGATTTTGATAAATCCGACCCTTACCCCCTGAGCGGGTAGAGTCTCTTTCTCAATCAGTTTCAAGCCCAATCTCTCCTCGTAAAACTTTGCCGCCTCTTCTAAGTTAAAGACCGCAATGGCGATGTGGTCAATCTTTTTAATCATCGCTTATCGTATTCCCCGAAAACCTCCCTTAAAGTATCGGAAATCTCTCCGACGGTCGCCTCCGCTCGAACCGCTTCAATAATCGGGGGCATCAGATTTCCGTCTCCTTCTGCAACCCGCCGCAATTCCTTTAAGGCAAAGGAAACCCTTTTTTTGTTTCGCCTCTGGCGGTATTCCGCCAGTTCTCTTTTCCGCCTCTCCTCTAATTCCGGGTCAACCTTCAAGAGTTGCCAGCGAACCGGAGTTTCATCAATGAATTGATTGACCCCGACAACAACCCTCTTCTTTTCTTCCAATTCCTTCTGATAGGTATAGGCACTCTCACTAATTGCCTTTTGAATATATTCCCTTTCAATTGCCTCTACTACCCCACCCAGACCTTCAATCTCTCTAATTATCGCTGATGCCTTCTTTTCAATCTCCGCTGTCAGGTTTTCAATTAGATAGGAGCCTCCGAGTGGGTCAACGGTATCGGCGACCCCGGTTTCGTAGGCGAGTATCTGCTGGGTGCGGAGGGCAATCTTTACCGATTCTTCGGTTGGTAAGGAGAGTGCCTCGTCTCGGGAATTCGTGTGTAAACTCTGGGTGCCACCTAAGACTGCGGCTAATGCCTGATAGGCAACCCGGACGATATTATTATCCGGTTGGGCTGAGGTGAGGGTGCAACCACCGGTCTGGGTATGGAAGCGAAAACGGCAAGCCTCATCCGAGGCGGAGAATCTTTCCCGCAAGAGTTTTGCCCAGAGTCGGCGCGCCGCCCGAAATTTTGCCACCTCCTCCAGGATATTGGAATGCGCCGCTAAGAAGAACGAGATTCGGGGGGCAAAGGAATCTACCGGTAAACCGGCGTCTGCCACCAGTTTCACATATTCCAGACCGTCCGCAATCGTAAAGGCAATCTCCTGAATCGCATTTGCCCCTGCCTCCCGGATGTGATACCCGGAAACACTGATTGAATTCCATTTCGGCATCTTCTCCGCACACCAGATGATAATATCCCTCACCAGACGCATTGAAGGACGCGGAGGAAAGATATAGGTCCCTCTTGCGACATACTCCTTTAATATATCGTTTTGAATCGTCCCCTGCAACCGGGTAATCTCTACCCCTTGCTTCTCGGCAATCAGACAATACATCGCTAAGATGATTGCCGCAGTAGCATTTATCGTCATTGAGGTGGAGACCTTATCTAAGGGGATTCCCGAAAAGAGCCTTTCCATATCCCTCAGGGTAGATATTGCCACCCCAACCTTTCCAACTTCCCCGCGTGCCAGGGGATGGTCAGAATCATAACCCATCTGGGTTGGTAGGTCAAAGGCAACCGAAAGTCCGGTCTGACCGTGTTTCAAGAGATAGTGGAATCTTTCGTTTGTCTCTTCCGCGGAGCCAAATCCCGCATACTGACGCATCGTCCAGAGCCGGGAACGATACATCGTCGGATGGATGCCCCGGGTAAAGGGATAAGAACCGGGGAGTTCTATTGTCTCCTTTACTTCTTCGGGCAAATCCTCACTGGTATAGACCAGTTTGAGCGGAAGCCCGGAAACCGTTGAGAAACTCTCCTCCCTCTCAGGCAATTTCCTCAGGGAAGGAAGGAGAACCTCTTCTTCCCATTTTTTTATCAAATCCTTGTGGCTTCTTCCCATATCCCTTTCGGGCAACGGGCTTAAAGGGGAATGTTGCCGTGTTTCCGCGCCGGATTGGTGAGGACCTTATCTTTTAAGAGTTGGAGGGCTTGAATGATTCTCCTTCTCGTCTCTTCAAAGGGAATCACTTCATCCACATAGCCGAGTTCCGCTGCCTTAAATGGGTTGGCAAACTTTTCCTCGTATTCTCTCACCAACCTCTCTCTCGTCTCTTCGGGATTACTCGATTCCGCAATCTCCTTCCGGAAGATGATATTCACCGCTCCTTCTGGTCCCATCACTGCCAGTTCCGCGGAGGGGAAGGCAAAATTGAAGTCGCCCCGAATGTGTTTGGAAGACATCACATCATAAGCCCCACCATAAGCCCGGCGCACAATCACTGTCACCTTCGGCACGGTCGCCTCGCAATAGGCATAAAGGAGTTTTGCTCCGTGCCGGATAATCCCGCCATACTCCTGATTGGTTCCGGGCAAAAATCCGGGAACATCAACGAAGGTAACGATTGGAATATTGAAGGCATCAAGAAACCGGACGAAACGGGCTGCCTTCACTGAGGCATTAATATCCAGACAACCCGCCATAAACTTCGGCTGATTAGCCACAATCCCCACCACCTCGCCATCCATTCGGGCAAAGCCGATAATAATATTTGGCGCCCAATCCTTTTGCACCTCAAAAAAGGAATCCTTATCCACCGTCTCCAAAATGATTGGATACATATTATAAGTCTTCTTCGGGTCTTCGGGAATTACCTTCTCAATTCCGGTCGTTAAGCGATTCGGGTCATCCGCTGGTTCAATCCTCTTCGGTTTCTCCCGATTATTTTGGGGGAGATAGGTGAGAAGTTTTCGGCAGAGTTCCAGAACCGCCCGGTCGTCCCGGGCTTTGAAATGGGCAACTCCGGAGATGGAATTGTGGGTATCCGCACCACCCAATTTCTCCATCGTCACCTCTTCTCCGGTTGTTGCCTTAATCACCTCAGGACCGGTAATGAACATATAACTGGTCTTTTCGCTCATAATGATGAAATCGGTCAATGCCGGGGAATAGACCGCGCCACCGGCACAGGGTCCCATAATACAGGAGATTTGGGGAATAACACCGGAGGCTAATGTGTTTCGCAAGAAGATCTCCGCATAACCGGCTAAACTCACCACCCCTTCCTGAATCCGCGCCCCGCCGGAATCATTCAGTCCAATAATTGGCATCCCGTTTTTCATCGCCAGGTCCATAATCTTACAGACCTTTTCCGCAAACACCCGGGAGAGGGTTCCACCGAAGACCGTAAAGTCCTGAGAGAAGACCGCCACCGGCCGGCCAAAGATTTTGCCAAAACCTGTGACCACCGCATCGCCATAAAACCTCTTCTTCTCCATCCCGAATTCGGTGCAGTCGTGAACCCGAAGGCGGTCCACCTCCAGGAAGGTTCCGGGGTCTAAGAGAATCTCCAGCCTTTCCCGAGCGGTCAGTTTTCCCGATTCGTGCTGTTTCCTGATCCGCTCCTCCCCACCACCCAAAAGGGCTAATTCATTCCGCCGCTTTAACTCCTCTTTTATCCTTTCTAATCTTGACATAGTTTCTTATTATAACAAACTATCCTCCGGGGTCAACCCCACCGAAGAGATGATTGACAACCGCTTTCAGATTTTCCAACCCCCGAATCTCAGCAGGCATCTCCGGAAGAATTGCTAAGACATTGGGTAAGGAGGATTCAATCTCTTTGAGGTATCGTTCCTGCATCGCCATCCGGTTCAAAACAAAATCCGGCGCCTCCGGGCCGACGACCTTTTTGTCAATCACCCGATTGATAATTACGCCCCCAACCGGGATGCCGAATTCGGAAAACCAGCCGATAAATCTCTTCACCACCGCAATCGGCAAAGCCTCCGGTAATGTGACAAAGAAGAATGAGGTGAGGGAACTATCGGTTAAGAGGCGATGGACCCTTTCAATCCGCGCGCGAAAACTCAGGAGATAGGTTAATAATGGGTCCTTCTCCTCCTTTTTAGTGAAGGAGAGTTTCCTTCGTAACTCCTCCGCCTCCTTTCGGCTGGCAAGCATCTTCTCCACCCACAGGGTATACACCTGAGCCATCCCCAATAACCTTCGGGCATTAGCGGTTGGGGCGGTATCAAACACGTAGATATCATATCTCCCTTCAAAGATTAAATCAACCATCTTCTCAAACATCGCCGATTCCTCAAATGCCGGGTTCATTGTGGCGGATTCAATAAAATCCTCGGTCTTCTGACCGGAGATATCGGCAAAACGAAGAAACCAGTTGATCTTCTCTTTAATCTCTTCCTTCTTTCTCAGAATCACATCCTTTGTCTCAATCTCTAAGGCGAAAAGATGCGTGCCCGGAATCAACTTCTCCTTTCCCAGCAAATCCTCGTTAAAAAGTCCGGAGAGACTGTGAACCGGATTGGTTGAAGCCAAAAGAACCTTCTTCCCCGTCTCGGAAAGAAAGAGGGCGGTCGCTCCAGCGAGAACCGTCTTCCCCACCCCACCTTTACCACCAAAGAAGATATATTTCAAATCGGGGTGGGTAAGAAAGAAGTTAGCGAGGTTCTGTCTATTCATCGCCAAACATTATCTGCGCCATTCGCCCAATCATCTCTAAGCCTGTAACATCCCGCTCTAATTCCGGAATCCAGCCCAGAACCCTTTCCCCAAACTTCTCTTTAATGAGGGAGAGCGGTCTCTTTTGACTTTCCAGGCGGTGCCTCAAATATTCCGGCAGAGCACCTTCCGCCAGTTCCGCCGGTAAGACCCGGTTAACAATGAAGCCGGTGATTGGGACGCCATAGCGGGCAAATAAACCTGCCGCCTTCTCCGTATCAATGATACTCATCTCCTCGGGTGTCAAGACAAAGAAGAAGGCGGTCCTATCCTTGTTGGTAAAGATCTGGGAGGCGGTATTTATCCTTTCCCGAATATAATGCAACTCTTTAAGAATCTCATCCTCCTCTTTTATCTCCTCACTTCTCATCTTGGCAATCACCCGCTCGTAACGTCTCATCTCCTCCCGCAAGGCGGTGATTTTGTTTATCCATTCGTCGTAGATGGAACTCATCGAGAGATAGTAGAGGGCATGACCTAAGGGGACCAGATCATAGATGTAGTAGTCAAAATTCGTGGTATTGACAATATCAACCACCGCATCAAAGATGGCGCTCTCTTCCATCGCTGGCTCCGCCGCTGTAGCCTGAATATAACTCTCAATCTCTTCGGGCACTTCGGTTAAACCATAACGTTCTTTTATCTTCTTCCGAATCTCATCCTGATACTCTTTAATCCTTTTATCCGCATCAATCTCCTGAGCAAAAAGTCCAGGAATAATCTCTTGGGCGCCCTTTCCGAAGATATCCTTCTGGAAGATGTCCGAAAGTGATGCCTGGGGGTCAACGGAAAAGACTAAAACCTTATATCCCCTTTTCGCTAACCAGAAGCCGGTTGCCGCGGAAAAGGTTGTCTTACCTAATCCCCCCTTACCCCCAAACATAATATACCTTCGGTTTGGGTTAGAAAGGAGGGCTTCTCTGATTGTCATTTAAGCCAGAGTATCAGTGAAGTCTTTCTCCCGTAACATCCGCCGCTTCCAGGTGGCAATCTGCGGCACGCAATAAGGGAGGAGTCTTAAAGAGTAATAGGGCGGAAGGATTGGCACCCCTAACATATCACCCATCGTAATCAGAATAAAGAGATGTTCCATACTCCCTCGGGTCTTTAAGGCGAATCGGGCGGTATCGTGAGCCGCCATTCCGTAAATAAACTCCTTTAAGGTCTTAAATATTCCCTTTCTCTCTTTCATCTCTTCCTCCGGCATAACGAAAATAAGCCCTTAAACCATCATAAACCAGAATGATGGCCGCAATGAATAAAACGAGACCAATCGCCCCGGCAAAGTAATTGCCCACAACCGAACTCGTCGGTAAGGGCTTACCCGCCAAATCCAAACCGGTTATTGCCTGACGAAGAACGGTAAAGGTGGTATAGATTAAAGCACTCATCGTCGTCAGATACATAAATACCATCGGATAGAAAGTAAACCGGGTCGGCTTCTTTTCGGCCACAAGCCAGACCGAGGCGAGCAAAAGCGCCAGACTCGCCATCAACTGATTGGCGGAACCAAACAAAACCCAGATATAATTAAAACTACCGGTATAAACCAGAAGGAAGGAGAAGATGAGAGCAATCAATGTCCCCAAAATCGGATTCCGCAAAATCGGAAGTTTCTTACCCAAAAGTTCATTGGTGGCAATCCGCATAAAACGAATGACCAGATGAAGAATGGTAATCGCTAAGATGATAATCATCAGCGGTCCATAAGCCTTGCCCCAACCTCTCGGCAGTCCAAGATAATGGAAGACTTCATCCAGACCTTCACCGAATAGAATATCCCATCTTCCCTGAGCCCTGGTGATGCTGACAATCGTGAGGGCGATAATTGCCAGAATCATCTCTAAGAACATCGCTCCTGCGGTAACGGGTCGGGCGTCGGTCTCCTGCGCCAACTGCCGGGAGGTTCCCGTTGAAGAGACATTACTGTGCCAGCCAGAAATCGCACCACAAGCGATGGTGACAAAAAGCATTGGCCAGAGAGGAAGTCCGCCGGCATTAAAACTGGTAAATGCCGGTGCCTGAAGTTTTGGATGACCGAGGATAATTCCTAAAACTGCTCCAATCATCCCGAAGAGAATGATATAGAAACTCAAATAATTAATCGGCTGGATAAAGACCCATATCGGTAAGACCGAACCGAAGAAGGAAAAGATGAGGGCAAACCCTAACCAGAGCATCTTATTTGCCCCAAGGGGAGAGAGGGCAAGCGGAAATTTTCCCCCAAGGGAAAAAGCAAGATAGAAGATTAAAAGACCAAAGAGGGTGACAAGCACAAGACTTATCTTCCCGTAATAGATGAGAAAGCCAACCAAACAACCACTCAAAGCCAGAGCGATGATGGCAAGGGAAAGATTCGGATTATTACTCATAAAGGTCGCCACCACATTACTGAAAGCCGCAGCAATCAAAAGGAGATAGAAATAGATAAAAGAAAGGAGAATTATCCTCGCCCGGGGCGAGATTAAAGAATGAGAGATACCACCAAAGGTCTGACCATCCGAGCGGAGAGAAACAATTGCCGAGGAATAATCCTGAATCCAGCCGATAAAGAATGCCCCAAAAAGAATCCAGAGAAGACCCGGTAGCCACCCCCACTTTATCGCAATGATTGGACCTAAAACCGGGGCAGCACCGGCAATTGATTTGAACTGATAGCCAAAGAGGATATTCTTTGAGGTGGGCAAGAAATCAACGCCATCCGCATAAAGCCGAGCCGGAGTTGCCCTCTGGGGATTCGTCTGGATTATCTGGCGGTCAAAGAAATTGGCGTAAAATCGCATCCCTAAATAATAGACCAAAACCCCAAGAAGAATCAAAACGACCGAGTTCATTTAAAGATTATTATAAAGGAAAACCTCTCCCTGTCAATCATCTTATTCCCTGAGCGGAATTCGGTTGACGCTCAATTGATTTTCTCCTATCTTAAATGATGGGTAAACTGAAGGTCTTAGATAAGGTGATGGATGGATTCGGGCGGGTTTATAAGAATTGGACTTTAATCCCAAGCCCCCTTCCGCCGGATAGATTATTTTCACCCGTATCCGGGATTAACCTGCTTCTTAAAGAATCATTAAATGATTAGGATTGATGGCTCTTTTGGGGAAGGGGGCGGTCAGATTTTACGCACCGCCCTTGCCCTCTCGGCTATCCAGAAGAAACCATTTCTGATTTATAACATCCGGAAGGGAAGGAAAAAGCCCGGTCTTTTAGCCCAACACCTCACCAGTGTTCGGGCAGTAGCCAGGATTAGTGATGCCATCCTCTCCGGGGATGAGTTTGGTTCCCAAACCCTTCAATTTCAACCCCGAAGAATCTTACCGGGCAGTTATGAGTTTGATGTGGCAGAAGAGAGAGGGAGCGCCGGTTCGGTCACCCTGATTGCCCAATCCCTCTTACCAATCCTCTTCTTCGCCGAGAAGGAATCAGAGATTTACCTGAAAGGTGGAACCCATGTGCCTTTCAGTCCGGTCTTTGATTACTTAAAAGAGGTCCTCCTTCCGACAATTAAAGAATTCGGCTATCCAGCGGAAGCGGAGATTAAAAGGTATGGGTTCTATCCGATTGGTGGTGGCGCAATAATAATTAGGGTTAAGCCATTCTCGCCTCCTTCTTCCCCAATTCTTCTTGCCGAAAAGAGAGGGGAACTGAAATCAATAAAGGTTATCTCCCGAGTCGCCAATCTTCCCGAGACAATTGCGGAGAGGCAGATGAAGAGGGCGGTAGAAAAATTGGGCAAAATCCTTCCTCCTAAGGAGAGGATTATGGAGAGGGTTGAAGCGAATTGTCCGGGAACTTATCTCTTCATTAAAGCAGAATTTTCTAATGCCTCAGCCGGTTTCTCCTCTCTCGGCGAAAAGGGAAAACCAGCCGAACGGGTGGCAGAAGAGGCGGTGGAAGAATTCCTTTCCTATTACCAAACCGAATCCCTTCTTGACCCCCACCTCGCTGACCAGATTCTAATCTTCCTATCTTTATTGCCCAATCCCCAACTCTCCTTCACCACCAGCCGGGTAACAAACCATCTCCTCACCAATATCTGGACAATCAAAAACTTCCTCAACCTCAAAATTGAACTCGAAGGGGAATTAGGAAAACCGGGAAAGGTCTCCTTCACCGGTTAAATTTCCCTTTTCTCAGAAATTATTTTTGGAGCCGGAAGGTGCGTTCAGGTAATTTGTGGTGGGACGATTGAATGGGGGGTAAAATGAAATAAGGAGGTTGAGATGGAACGGTTACCTGAGACGCCACTTCTTCCGGCTCCAAAACTTATCATAATAATAAGTATAAGAAACCTTTTCTCTTTGTCAACTACCAGATACCAGTTTTTAGATACTCGTCAATACTTCTTGCGGCAACCCTTCCCGCACCCATTGCCAGGATAACCGTTGCTGCTCCGGTAACAATATCCCCACCGGCAAAGACCCCTCTCTTTGTTGTCTTACCCGTTTGCTCGTCCGCAATGATATTTCCGTGTTTACCAATCTCTAAGCCCGGCGTCGTTTGGGGAATAAGGGGGTTTGGACTCTGGCCAATTGCACAAACGACGGTATCAACCGGAATTCGGAATTCGGAGCCCGGACAAGGGATTGGTCGGCGGCGACCGGAGGCATCAGGTTCTCCTAAGGTCATCTTAATACATTCCATCTCTTTCACCCAACCCCTTTCATCGGTGATATATCTTACCGGAAGAGTGAGGAAGTGGAACTCTACCCCTTCTTCTTCGGCCCGGACAATCTCTTCTTCGCGGGCGGGCATCTCTTCTCTTCCCCGGCGATAAATAATCATTGACTTTTCTGCTCCCAGACGCAAGGCAGTTCGAGCGGAATCCATCGCTACATTACCACCACCAATCACTGCCACCCTTCTCCCCCGGATTACCGGGGTATCGTATTCGGGGAATAAATAAGCCTTCATCAGATTCACCCGGGTGAGATATTCGTTTGCCGAATAGATTCCCGAGGCGTTCTCTCCGGGGATATTCATAAACCAGGGCAGGCCGGCACCGGTTCCGATAAAGACCGCATCGAAATCGGAAAGGAGTTCATCAACCGTCTTTATCTTTCCGACGACAAAGTTTAAAATCACTTTTACTCCTAAGGCTTTAACGAAATCAACCTCCCTCTGAACAATTGCCTTGGGTAAACGGAATTCCGGAATGCCATAGACTAAGACACCACCCGGTTTATGGAGTGCCTCAAAGAGGACTACTTCGTGCCCCATCTTTGCCAGGTCACCAGCCACCGTTAGACCGGCTGGACCCGAACCAACAACCGCCACCCTTTTTCCGGTTGGTTTCTCAACCTTCGGTATCTCTATCCCTTCCCGGGCTTCCCAATCCGCAACGAATCGTTCCAGGCGACCAATGGCGCAGGGTTCGAACTTCTTGCCCAGGACGCAGAACTTCTCGCACTGCTCCTCCTGGGGACACACCCGACCGCAGATTGCGGGCAGACAGTTCTTCTCCTTTAAGATTCTTGCCGCTTCCCGAAACTTTCTCTCTTTAATCCGGGCGATGAAACCCGGTATATCAATCTCCACCGGACAACCACTGACACAGGGCGGCTTCTTACAAGAAAGGCAACGACTCGCTTCTAAGACCGCTTCCTCTTCGGTATAACCGAAAGGGACCTCATTAAAGTTTTTGACCCGCTCCTCAGGCGGTTGTTCCCGCATCGGCACCTTCTTTTCTCTAATCTTCATCTTCTCATCTCCCTTTCAAATCTCTCAAGAGAGACCTTCTCCTCCTTCTGGTAGGTGGCAAGACGAGCGGCGAGGAGGTCAAAGTTTACCTTATGGCCATCAAACTCCGGCCCATCAACGCAGGCAAACTTCGTCTCCCCTCCCACCTCAACCCGACAGACGCCACACATCCCGGTCGCATCAAGCATTATCGGATTAAGACTGACAATCGTTGGAATCTGATAAGATTTTGTCAAATTAGCCACCGAGCGCATCATCGGCACCGGACCAATCGCAATCACCCGTTCAATCTTCCTCCCCTCTTTCAGAAGAAGAGAAAGGGCATCAGAAACAAATCCCTTCTGGCCATAACTCCCGTCATCGGTTGTCACATAAAACTCATCGCAGAGGGGTTTAATCTCATCCTCCATAATCAAAAGTTCCTTATTTCGTGCCCCGATAATCCCGATGAGATAATTCCCTTTTCTTTTTAGTGCCTTTAAGACCGGATAGATGACCACACTTCCCACACCGCCACCAATACCAATGACATTACCGAAGAATTCAATCTCCGATGGCTTTCCTAATGGACCAACGAAATCCAGAATCTCTTCCCCTTCGGCCAAGAGTCCCAGATGTTTCGTTGATTTTCCAACCTCCTGGAAGATAATTCGCACCGCCCCTTCTTCGGGAAAGGTTTCGGCAATCGTCAGGGGAATTCTCTCTCCTTCCTCGGATATTCTCAGGACAATAAATTGGCCGGGAAGTGCCTTTTGGGCAATTAGAGGGGAGTGGACGAGGAATTCTTTAATCCCCGGAGCGAGAATCCTTTTTTTTAAGATTTTTGCCATTTAGACCCAGCCCCGGAGTTTCATCGCTTCCGCAACCCTCTTGACCGCAACCAGATAGGCGGCAGTGCGCATATCAACCTTCTTCTCCTCATACATCCGCACGACATCCCAGAATGCCTTGGTCATCTTACTATCCAGTCGTTTATGAACCTCTTCCAGGGGCCAATAATCACCGGTAATATTCTGAATCCACTCAAAATAGGATACGGTCACACCGCCGGCATTGCAGAGGAAGTCGGGGATGACAAAGATACCATTCTTATGGAGAATCTCATCCGCATCGGGTGTGGTTGGACCATTGGCCGCTTCCGCAATAATCTTTGCTCTAATCCGACTCGCATTCTTCCCGGTAATCACATTTTCCAGGGCCGCGGGCCAGAGAACCACTACCGGTAATTCCAGAAGTTCCTCATTAGTTATCCTGGTGGTATTGGGGAAACCGACAACCGTTCCGGTCTTATTCTTATGTTCTAAGACTTTCACCGGGTCAAGTCCCTTTTCCGAATAGATTCCTCCCTTAGAATCGGAGACCGCAACGATTTTCGCCCCGAAGATTTCCCGCGAGAGGTAAGCGGCATAATATCCGGCATTGCCGTATCCTTGAATTGCCATTGGGGCATCTTTCAGGTCAATCTTCAAATACTTGGCCGCTTCTCGAGTGGTATAGATACCACCGCGAGCGGTGGCGTCGCCCCGTCCTAAGGAACCACCGAGAGGGATTGGCTTTCCGGTAATAACCCCAAAGGCATTATAACGAACGATATTAGAAAACTCATCCATCATCCAAGCCATAATCTGGGGGTCAGTGTAAACATCGGGCGCCGGGATATCCTTTTCTGGCCCGATGAAATCACCCAGGGCCCGGATATAACCCCGGGCTAATCGCTCCTTCTCTCCCGGGCTCATCTCCTTAGGATTACAAACGACGCCCCCTTTACCACCGCCATAAGGCAAATCAAGGAGTGAGGTCTTCCAGGTCATCCAGGCGGCCAGTGCCCGAACCGTATCAATCGTCTCTTCGGGATGGAATCTTATGCCACCTTTACAGGGACCACGGGCATCATTATATTGAACACGAAATCCCTTAAAAATCTTTATCTCACCGGAATCCATCCGCACCGGAAATGTGACGGTCAATTCGCGCATCGGCTCTCGAAGTAAGGCGTGGGTAGCAGAATCCAATTGTAATATCTTTGCGGCGCGGTCCAATTGTTCCTGGGCAACCTTGAATGGGTTCAATTCCGTCCTCTTCTCTTCTTCATCTGTTCGCCGAATGGTTTCCTTTTTAGACGCAATCTTCCCTTTCGTTTTTATCTTTTTCATAATAATCCTCCAAACTCTTTAATAAAATCTAAGTATAATAATCTTTTTCAAATTTTCAATATCTAATATTCCCCCTGGAAGAATTCGTTGGTCAATAGATTTTATCCTTTACTCCCTACTGAGACTTTTATCAGGCGAACTTTTAATCTCCTTTCTGATGGTTGAAGAATTATTTTCGGCAGGGAATTTAAATGACCCTCGCTTCTTCTCTTAATAAACGAACCAATTCCTTAACCTGAAATTCCGGTTCACCTTCAATTATCCTCCCCTGTTTTCTTGGTGGGGGAAGATAGGTTTTTATTATCTCAATCTTTGAAGGAAAGGACTGGCTCTGGTCAATCAAATCTTCGGCCTTGTGAGTTAAAATCTCCTTTTTCTGGGCGGACATTAAAAGGCGGAGGGTGGGATAGCGGGGTTCGTTCAATCCCTTTTCGGCGGTGAAGATGGCGGGAAGTTGGGTCTCAGAAATCTCTTTCCCCGCTTCGGTCTCCCGGGTGGCGAGCGCCACCTTATCCTTTATCTCTAACCGGACAATTCCCGAAACACAAGGGATATCTAAGAATTGGGCAAGGAGTAAGGGAAAACTTCCGAGGTAATAGTCAATTCCCATCTTCCCGGTGAGGATTAAATCAAATTGATTCTCCTTCAAGAACTGGTAAGCGAGATATGCTTTCTTAAATATCTCGTATGGCTGTTCTTCGGCGGAAATCCAAACTGCTTCATCCGCTCCCATTCCGAGTGCGGTTTTAAGCGCACCCTTTACCCTTTCTTCGCCAATCGCCACGACAAAAACCTTCCCCCCAAGTCGCTCTCTTATTCTCAAACCCTCCTCAATCGCATATTCGTCATAAGGATTTATTACCCATTCGTTCACATTTTTCAGGTCAACATCCTTACCATCAGCCCGAACCCCAATTTGGCTTTCGGTATGAGGGACCTGTTTCAGGAAGACGAAGATATTCATTCCCACCGCCTCACAGCCAGACAGGTGTTGTGTCCGCCAAATCCTAAGGAATTGCTTAAAGCGACCCGAATCGGGATTGCTCGGCTTCCTTCGGGCACATAATCTAAGTCAAGTTCCGGGTCCGGATTTTTTAGATTGATTGTCGGGTGAACCTTCTGATGATAGACCGAAAGGGCAGTAACGACAAATTCAATTGCTCCGGCGGCGCCTAAGGAGTGACCGATCATTGATTTGGTTGAGGAGATGGCAATCCTTTTGGCGTGGTCGCCAAATAATCGCTTGATCGCCTTTGTTTCGGTCAGGTCGTTAAGTTTGGTGGAGGTGCCGTGGGCATTAATGTAATCGACCTCTTCCTTTTTCACTCCCCCATCGGCGATTGCCCTTCTCATCACCTCATAGGTCCCTTCTCCTTCGGGATCCGGGGCGGTTATATGATAGGCATCAGCGGTGGCGCCGTAGCCAACCAGTTCGCAATAAATCTTTGCCCCCCGCTTTTGGGCGTGTTCTAACTCCTCTAAGATAACAATCCCGCTCCCTTCACTGATGACAAAACCATCGCGGTCGCGGTCAAAAGGAGAAGAAGCGGCTTCGGGTGGCTCGTTTCTTTTAGAAAGTGCTCCCATATTGGCGAATGCGGCAATGGTATAGGCGGTGAGCGGTGCTTCGGTGCCTCCGGTAATCATCACATCCGCATCGCCATAGACGATGAGACGAAAACTCTCGCCAATCGCATGAGCCCCGGAGGCACAGGCAGAAACCGTGCAGAAGTTTGGTCCCTTTAATCCGTAAAGGATTGCCACCTGACCCGAAGCCATATCCGGAATCATCATCGGCACTAAAAAAGGGGAAACCCTCTTCGGTCCCTGGGTGAGGAACTTTTCGTGCTCCTTCTCCCAGGTCTCAATCCCTCCCATACCACTCCCGATTAAGACCCCAATCCGATAAGGGTCAATCGCTTTCAGGTCAAGTCCGGAATCCGAAATTGCCTCCGCGCTTGCCCAGAGGGCATACTGGGTGAAAAGGTCGGTTCTTTTAATCAGTTTGGGGTCAAACCTTTCGGTCGGATTGAAGTTATTTATCTCGCCGGCGATCTGAACCGGAAGACCGGTTGGGTCAAAACGAGTGATTCTCTTTATCCCGCTCTTGCCCGAGAGGAGATTAGAGAAGAAGGTCGGAACATCAAGCCCCAAAGGGGTGATAACCCCTAACCCGGTAACAACGCAACGTCTTCTCATTTACTCTTTAACCTTTCTTCTAAGTATTTCACCGCCTTCCCCACGGTATCCAGTTTCTGGGAATCCTCATCCGGGATTTCAATCCCAAACTTCTCTTCAAACGCCATCACCAGTTCCACGATATCTAAGGAGTCGGCATTCAGGTCCTCGACAAAACTCGCTTCCTCTGTGACCTTCTCCGGGGCGACATTCAATTTCTCAACAATAATATTTTTCACCTCATCAAAAAGTGCCATTTTCCCTCCCAAAAGCAAAAAGTTTTCCCATTTCCATAAAGGGAATTATATTGACAAAGAGGGAATTTGTCAATATATTTATTTTATGCCGAAGAGAACTTATCAACCCTCAAGGGTGAAGAGAAAGAGAACCCACGGGTTTTTTGCCCGAATGGCTACTCCCGGTGGACGGAATGTCCTCCGCCGCCGGCGCCGAAAAGGAAGGAAGCGATTAACGGTTTAGATGCGGTGAAACGTGAGACCTATCGGAAAAGAGAAGTCCTGCGCAAAAGGAAGGAGATCATCCGGGTCCGAAGGGAGGGGAAGGTGATTCAGAACGATTTCTTCATTATTAATTATCTACCCGGAGAGAAAAAGGTCTGCTTTGCAGTGAACGGCGAAATCCGGAAGGCAACCGAACGGAATCTCCTGAAACGAAGGATGAGGGAGGTCTACCGCCGAAATAAAGAGACCTTCCCGAACGGCTTCTCTTATTTCATTCGGGTAAAGGCTACTGCCCAGAATCTCCCCTTTGCCACCTTTCAGGAGAACCTCCTATCTCTAATCCAAAGATGCCAAAGTTAGCGGAAATGACCCTCTCTTTTCTCCGTTTCTACCAGAAGGTTATCTCCCCTCTTCTTCCGCCAACCTGCCGATTTTATCCCTCCTGCTCCGAATATTCCATCCTTGCGATTAAGAGGTATGGAATAATAAGAGGAACCTTCCTTGCTCTCCTTCGTCTCATTCGCTGCCACCCATTTTCTCCCGGCGGTGTAGATTTCCCTGAGGAGATGTATCAAAGGATATGGAAGACCTAAAAAGATTAGTTCTCGCCTTTGCCTTAGTGATGCTTATCCTTTTCCTCTGGCAGGTTCTCTTTCTGCCGAAGGAGCCAGTTAAAAAGATGAAAGAAGAGATAACCTCCAATTTGAAACCTCCGGCTCAGGTCCCGGCGAAAGCAGAGGCGGTCCCCCGGGGGGAGGAATGGCAACTGGAAAATGAAAAACTCCTTATTAAATTTTCCAATTACGGCGCCACAATCCGTTCGGTTTATCTCAAAGAATACCGGTGCGAATTACTGAAAGGGGATAATTACTTTTCCCTCCGGATTCGGGATGGGAATCAGGAATTTTCGCTCGACACGATTATCTGGTCGGTCAAGCAAGAGTCCGCCCGCATCACCTTCTCCTGTCAGGATAGCCATTTTCTCATTACTCGTTCCTACTCGCTTGAGGATGATTATCAGTTATCAATGACAATTACCGAAAAACCGCTGGGGGGTTTGGCAACCGCCCCAAGGAATTTTCTCCTCACCTTTGACCGGGGATTAGCCTTTACCGAGAAGGATACCGGTGAGGAGTATAACCATTTCCGAATTTTATTAATGAGAGATAAGGAATTTTCTGATATTCCCATCCGGAAGATAAAGGGGGTAGTAAAAGAGAGGGGTAATCTTTCCTGGCTCGGTTTTACGACGAAATATTTCTTATTGGTGATAAGGGGAAAGATTGATTCGCTTCTCTTTCAGCCTTCGCTCAATCGGCGGATAAAGAGTGAATTCTTCCTTACCTCCGAACCAGAAGGAGAAGCGAGGCTTTATCTTGCCTTCTACCCTTTGAAGTATCCCTTTCTCGCGCAAAAGGGTGCGGAGCTAAAAAATGCCGTCCGTTTGGGCTGGCCCAGATTTTTGAGTTTAGCGATTCTTCGTCTTCTTCTTCTCCTCCATTCCCTTTTGAAAAATTATGGTTTGGTGATAATCATCTTCTCCTTTCTGATGAAAGGGCTTCTCTTCCCTCTCACTCGTTTCCAATTGAAGGAGATGAAGAAATGGCAACAACTTCAGCCAAAGATTGAGGAGTTAAAGAAGCGCTACAAGGATGACCCGAAGACATTAAATCAAGAGATGATGCGTCTTTACCGTGTCCATCAGATGAACCCGTTGAGTGGTTGCCTTCCGCTCCTTTTTCAGATTCCCATCTTTTGGGCGCTCTATTCGGTTCTTCGTTCGACCTTTGAATTGCGCCAGGCGAGTTTCGTCTTCTGGCTGAAGGATTTGAGTCAAAAAGACCCCTTCTATGTCCTGCCAGTTTTAATGGGTCTCTCTTTCCTCTTTCAGAACCTTTTAACCAGTCAGGATAAAAAGAATCTCTTTATGACCTTCTTTTTTCCTATCTTTTTGACGGTAATCTTTTTAAATTTTCCTTCGGGATTACAATTATATTGGCTCACTTTTAATTTACTCTCGTTAGTGGAGAGTTTTATTGTCTATCGGGGAGGTAAGATATGGAAGAGATAAAAAAAGAGGAGAAGACGACCGAAGAACTTTCCGCCGAGGAGATTGCGGCGATGAAAGGAGAGATTGAAAGGGTTGTGAAAGAGTTCCTCTCCTGGCTGGGAGTGAGAGGGAAGGTAGACATAAAGGACCAGGAGGGAGGGTTTTATGTCAATTGCCGAATGAAGGCGATGGCTGGTTTCCTTATCGGAAAGAAAGGGAATACCCTCCGAGCGATGGAGTGCTTAGTGAAGGAGATGGTGCGGAAGAAATATCCGAACCTGCCCCCCCTTCTTCTTGATATCTCCGGGTATCGGATGCGCCGCGTCCACTTCTTGCAGAAGAAAGCACTGGCGATTGCCCGGGTAGTGATGGAGACGAAAAGGGAGATGGCATTTGATTTTCTCACGCCCCGCGAGTTAAAGATTGTTGCCGACGCCTTAGCCAATACGAAAGAGGTAAAGATCTGGACCATCGGCAGCGGACCAAAGGTGCAGGTTGTGATCGCCCCCAATCCTTAATTTGATGGAAGGGATTCTTCCGACCATTTGTGCCTTAGCCACCCCACCCGGCTTCGGAGCAATCGCCATCGTCCGGGTGAGCGGTAAAGAGACCTTTCCCATAATGGAGAAAATCTTTATCCCGAATAATCCAGAAAAGAAGTTCGCCCTCCTTCCCTCCTACTCTCTCATCCGGGGGGAGATTATTGACCCCGAAAAGCAGGAATTGGTAGACGAGGTCTTATTGGCCCTTTACCGTTCCCCCAATAGTTATACGGGTGAGGATATGGTTGAGATATTCGCTCACGGTGGGTTCTATTGCTCGGAAAAGATTATCTCCCTTCTCCTTCGTTATGGAGCAAAACCAGCACCACCCGGGGAATTCACCAGGCGCCGGTTTCTCGCCGGAAAGATTGACCTGACTCAAGCCGAAGGGGTTCTCGCTTTAACTTCGGCGCGAACCGAACTCCAAGCCCGGGCGGCTCTCAAACAACTCAAAGGGATTCTCTCCGCTAAGATTACCGAGGTCGGGGAAGAGATGAAGGAATTACTGGCGGCGGTTGAGAACGAAATTGAATTTGAAGAGAAGGAGACCCTTTCCTTAGAAAAGTTCCAGGACCAATTGCGCGCCCTTTCGGAAAAGATCTCCCATCTTCTCGCCAAAGGGGAGAGGGAAATCTTTATCAAGGAAGGGGTGCGATGCCCAATCATCGGCAAGGCAAATGTCGGTAAATCAAGCCTCTTCAACCGCCTCTTAGAAAAGGAAAGGGCTCTCGTAACGGAAATCCCCGGCACAACCCGGGATGCGATTGAAGAGACATTTTCTCTTCAGGGCATCCCATTCCGACTCATTGACACCTGTGGTCTCCGAAAGCGGAAGGGGAGATTGGAGGCACTCGGTTGGCAGAAGACGAGAGATTATCTTGCGGATGCGGATCTGGTGATTGTCGTTCTTGATGGCTCCCGACCTTTAACCGCTGAGGACAAAATGATTCTTGACCTCACGGCGCAAAAGCGCCGGATTATTGTGAAAAACAAGTCGGATTTGAAACCGAGATGGTCTACCGAGACCAATCCCCCACCAATTCCTGTCTCCTGTAAGGAGGGAACCGGAATTGAAGAATTGAAGGAAGAGATGAAGAGAGAATTCCTTAATGGTGAGGATGAATTTTATCTCTCGGAAATGCGTCACTACGAACTTTTGAAAAAATCCGCCACCGCTCTGAACCGCGCCGCCACCGCTTCTTATCTGGAAATCCTCGCCTACGAACTGAAGACCGCCCTCTCTGCCTTATCGGAAATTACCGGCGCAACCACAACCGAAGAGGTCTTAGAAAGAATCTTTTCTCGTTTCTGTATCGGCAAGTGACACTTTCCTTTTCCCGACTCCTCCTCTACTTAGAGAACCTCCCGCCGTTTGCCAGCGAATTTGCTTTAGATTTAGCCGCCAAACTTTCGGCAAAGGTCTTTGCCCTTTACATCCTGGACGAAAACCGAATAAAAAAGAGGATGCGGGAGGAAAATAAAGAGCGAGAGAAGGTGAAGGAAGAGATGGAGGAATTCGCCTGGCAAAAGTTATACGAGATCGAAGATTTAGCCGGGAAAAAGGAGGTAAAGATTCATCTCCTCCTTCTGGAAGGAAAGGTAAGCCAGATTTTAAGAGAAGTGATGGAAAGTTATGAGATTGGACTTCTGATTTTAAGTCGGGATTCTCAATTAAACATCAGCCGATTTTTAGAACAGAATAGAGAAAAGGGGGTATTGGTTTTATGAAGGAGGTAGAATGGTAAAACTCGTTGACCTCTTAGAAAAAGGGGGAATCATCTTAAACATTAAGGCAAAGGAAAAGATTGGCGCAATAAAAGAGATGGCGCAGGTCCTGATTGCTAAGGGACTAATCCTTAATCCTGAGGAGTTCTTTGCCGAAATCCTCCGGCGCGAGAACTTAGAAAGCACCGGCATTGGTATGGGGGTCGCCATTCCCCACGCCCGAACCAATGCGATTAAAGACCTCGCATTAGTTCTCGGTCGCTCCGAAGAAGGAGTTGACTTCTCCAGCCTGGATAAAAAACCATCCCACCTCCTCTTTCTCATCAGCGCCCCCGAAGATAAAAAGGAAGACTACATCTTCACCTTAGCCAAAATCTCAAGACTGATAAGAAAGGATGAGGTGCGAATCAGATTGAATAAGGCAAAGACCGAAGAGGAGTTATTAGCGATTATCCGCGATTACGAATAAATCTCACCCCTTGCCCTCCTCCCTTTACCTTAAATTATCCCTTCTTCTCTCTCTTCTCCTCTCCTCCTGTGCAAAAAGAGCGAATTTACCTCTAACGATTTATTTCATTGATGTTGGTCATGGAGATTGCATCTTAATTCGGACACCGGACGATGGGATTAAGAATAACTTAAAGAACGAAGGACTTAACATCTTAATTGATGGCGGGGAACTGGCCCCGGGCAAAAAGATTCTCCTCCCGTTTCTCCGGTATCTGAGGATTGATACGATTGATTGCTTAATCGCCACCCATTTTCACTCCGACCATATCGGTGGCTTAATCCCCGTTTTGGAAAGTCTCGCCGTGAAAATGGTCTTAACCAATTGCCAAAGCCAGAAAGGAGAATTAAACGAGAGATTTCTCCAACTGGTGAAACAGGAAAAAGCCCTCTGGCGCGTCGCTCGGGCACCAGATACCCTTTTCTGGGGGAAGGAACTCTCGGTTTTCATCCTCAATCCCGAAACCTTAGAAAAAGATGAGAATAATAATAGTATCGTCTTGAAGATAGAATATGGCGGTAAAGGGATTCTCCTTTGCGGGGACATTGAAGGGAAGGAACGGAAAGAAGCGCCAGAAAAGATTAGGTTTAAAGAGAAGCGATTGGTGGAAAAATACCGAAACCTCCTGCCTTCCTTCTTCTTAAAGGTTGCCCATCACGGGAGCGAAACCTCTTCTACTGAACCATTCCTCACCGCGGTCTCTCCGAAGGTTGCGATTATTACCGCGGGACGAAAGCGATTCGGAAATACCATCCTTCCGGATAGTTCGGTAGTTTTAAGATTGGAAGGGTTTGGGGCAAAAATCTTCCGCACCGATTTCGCCGATACCAGTTACCGGACCGCTTTCGGTGATGACCACATCTGCCTCAAAATCCTTCCAAACGGTGAATTTACGGTTGGGTATCTCCCTCCTGACCTAATACCGAAAGAAGCCCTTCCATAAATTCCCAGTTGGAAAAATTACTCTTTCGGTCATTAATCATAATTGAAAAGGAAAATCTCCCCCTGGGTGAAAAGAGATAACCACTCAGACAATTGACCGAATAAAGATAACCGGTTTTTCCGTAAACCATCCCGGTGAGAGACAATAACCTCCTCTTTAATGTTCCTCTCTTCCCGCTCACTGCCAGACTGCTCAGAAAGTCATTTTTTAACTTTGAGGAATAGATGGCATTTAACAGGTTAACTAATAAAAGGGGTGTTGCCCGATTCTTCCTCGACCTTCCGGAGCCATCAACCAAACGAAGTCCTCTTGGATTAATCCCTTTACTTTTGAGATAGGTTCTGATAGCTGATTGGGGCGAGGTTTTCTGATAATCACCGATGGTGCGAAAGATTATCTCCGCTAAACGGTTATTACTCTCGCCATTAATCTCCGTAAAGAGAAAACTTTTCTTCCGAAGTCTTCTCCTCTTTATCCTTTTTGCCAGAACCCTTTCGAATGGTTCGCCCCAGGATTCTAAGGCGCAGGCGGAAACAAATAATTTCTGGTTGGAGGCAGGGATGAAACCCTTTTCCGCATTGTGCGAGAAAAGAATTCTTTGCTCATTGAGAGAATAGATACAAACCCCGATTCGCTCCGGGGAAAGATGGGAAACCTCTAAGAGGTGAGAAAATCTTTCGGATAACTTCCCTTCAAGGCTTTCGATGGGAAAAGAAAAGGAAGAGATAAAGAAGAGAAGGAGTGGAAGTTTCTTTTTTAAAATCTTTGAGAAGGTCTTTATTTAACCTAAATCCCTAAGTCGCTTCTAATGACCGAAGAGCCAGTTCCAGCCGAGCGGCATCCAGAAACCGATTGTCCCTCCAAGTCCAGTTGTCTTCTTATTAATCTTAAAACCTTCCTCTTCTTCGTCCAGAAAGCCGATTACCCCTTCCAGTTCAAAGATTCCCCGGAGGTCATTGAGCCAGGAGATTCGGTTTGTCCAGCCGGCAAATTTCAAAATTGCCGCTGGTCCGAACTGAAAGCCATCTGCTCCGGTTTTATCCACCGCAAATCCTCCGAGTCCCAATCCGAAGATTAGAGCATCGTGGTTATAAGGAAGTTCCTCATCCGCGGCAAAATACCAGCGCCGGAGGAGGAATGCCTGAAGGCGAAGCCAGTCATCCCCTTTATCAACCGCATAGCCCGGCCGGAGAACAAAGGAAAAGGAACCTCGCCGGTCGCAGTAGCCACCAAATTCAATGTTAGCAAAAGGAACAATAGTTGGCTCATCTTCTAAGATACTGTAATAGGCGCCAAACTCAGTCGGAATGGGAAAGGGGTAAGCAAAAGACCAGAAGAGCGGATTGCCAAAGCCTCGGGTGGAACCCTTCGCCCGCAAAGGACTGAATAAGAATAATAAACTGAGCAAAAACACAAGAGAAAGCCTCTTCCACATAATCTCCTCCAGAATCATTTCCTTATATTATATCAATCTTTCTTACTTTGTCAATGCCTTTTCGGACTGTTTCTAAACATGGTCTCTACCACAGGGAGATCTTTTGGGTGAGAAATTTTCCCTTTTGTTCTCCGAATAGAAGAGGGGGTGGGCAAAGAGATTGGGAAAAAGATAGAAGGAGAGATTGAGAGAGAAACTGAGAAAGAGACGAAGGCGGAAAGAAGAAAAGAGGGAGAGGCGGAAGAAAGGAAAAGGAGAGGCCAAAGGAAGGAAAAAGAGATAAGGGAAAAGAAGGAAAATGGTGGGTTAAAGGAGGCTTCAAAAGAGGCTTAGTATAGGACTCAGGGAGCAAAGGGGGATAAAATTAAGAAAAAGGCTCTAAGTTATTGAAAGATAAAGACTTAGAAGAAAAGAAAGGTGAGAAAAAAGTTTCCTGCGAGGAAACTTTTCCGATTATCTCTTCTTCACCATGTCTTTTCATTTCACACACTCCATTATTTCTTAGGCACGGCGTATAACGTTTTGCGGATAAGAAAAGTTGCAGAGGGCAATTTGGGTGAAGCCTTTGATTTCCCTTTTATCCGCTGTTATGTGACCGAAGGGCAAGGTTGCGGAGCAACCGCAGAGTTCGGCTTGGCGGATATTATTTTTTCCATTTAGATTAACCTCTCCCTATGCATGAAACATAAATCCAGTTTATCTGGAAAGACTCTAAATCCTGTACCGTGGTCATGTGGTCTACCGTCAGGATATTGTCCAATCCTTATATCTACAAGAATTACGCCTTCTTTTAATAATTTAACAAAATTATTAAAATTAAATCCACTTAATAACCATGCTTCGTTGAACCAAAATTCTTCCTCAGAACCTTTACCTCTCGCTTCTGCCTTTACATATAGTAATTTTGGGAGTTTTCTTTCAAAAGAGTTTTTCAGTGTTTCTTTATCCCAATAAGCTACAACTTCATTACTTGATGCGACGAGATTTACTCTATCTTTTTCAATACTGATTTTGAATCCAGGTCTTCCTTTTATGGTATTGAAATCTATAGCATTTACCGTAGTTTCTAATCTTTTTGTCCCCTGTTTCTTTGTAGAGGCATAGCCAAATTTTTCAAGCAGTATAGAATTAGCCTGCGGTGGGGATGGGGATTTTGTGAACAGCGTAAGCATGCTTGATGCATTTTTTCTTGCGGATTTTAGTTCAATCATTGTGGCATTTGGGCCAGGTATATTATTTTCTGTAATTCCCAAAAGGTCCTCTAATGTTTTCCCTATACCTGTATTCTCTGCTCTATGAGTTCTTATCCATCCCATCTTGCTTATTTCCTTCAGTTTTTCTATTAACTCATTGTATCCGATCATAATGGCGGCCTCCAAAAATCAAGTATGTATTCAAAAGTTGTGCTAAGAGTTATGTAGTTATTGGGCCAGCCATAAATGCCCACCTTGTTTACTAAATTCCTTTTATCCCAGATGATAATATTTCTGAGTTCATAACCTACCTTTACCATTGCCTCTATAATATAACTATGCAATGGATAACGACGATTATTTTCCCATAAATCATTAACATTAATTACACAATGAGCTTTGGGTTTCAAAAGTGGCAATATTCCTTTATAGATTTCGGCAAGTGCCTCTACATATTCCTTAAGTCTCATTGTGCCAAGGTCTCTTGGATTATCTGAATATTGCTGAACCTTCTTATAGTGTTTGTTTTTTCTAAGGTCACTTCTTAAACTTTTATTCAGCCTTTCATGATTTAACATATTAGCATAAGGAGGAGAAGTAACGCATAATGAAACTGTTGCTTCATTAAGATACTTAGGGATATTGATTGCATCATCACAGATTGCAATTTGTTTGGTGCTGTTGGTAAAAAGTGACATATTTAGTTGTGACAGTCTTTTATTAGCGAAATCTATATATTTTGGGTTAAGGTCAAAACCCACAGCATTCCTTTCTAAATCCCGTGCCGCAATAAGAGTAGTTCCAATACCTACAAACGGATCTAATACTAATTCTCCTTTGTGAGTAAAGAGTTCTATGCATTTTTTAGGCAAAGCAATAGGGAATACCGCAGGATGTATATCTTTATCCCTGATGTCTCTCCCCTCATAATACAGTTCCCAGATAGCGACCTGACCTTTTACCCATTCTTTTGGAGTAAGACAGTTTATATGACTATCAGGACAGGAACAGGTCTTTCTAAACCCAATTTCTAATTTCATACTGATATTTTTATTTATATTTTCAGTATTCATATTTTTGTTCTCCGTCAAGCCGAATTTCATATAACTCGTTCCATAGACGAAGTATTTCGCTTTTTGTCCTGAATTGGATGTATGGACGAAGTATTTCGGATATACCAACTCTGGCTGAATTGCCAGGATTCTTTATTCTTTGCTAACTTCTTCATCCCGCACCTTTTGTCTTTCAAAATTTTAATTTTCATAATTATTATTTTACACATTTTTAATTAAAGGTCAAACGGAATTTATTTAACGGTTTCAGCATAAAGGAAGTCTTTTTGAAGTAAAAATTTGGGTGAGTGCGGAAAGGCACGACCTTTTATGCTGTGTTAGGTGAGAATGTCTTTTATCCATGCTTTGGACATAATTCGAGAAATCTTCCTTTTAGTAAAAGGTTCCATCATTTCTTATTATCCCAAAACCCTGACCCTTTATTAATTCTTTCGGACAGAAGAAGATTTTCCATTTTTGCCCAGGGAAGATAAGGGAATTTTCTCGATTTCTTCTTTTTTGACTCTCAGGAATAAACCTCATACTTTTTATTTTACCGGAATTTTTTGGGTTGTCAAGGGGATGATTGAAAGGTTTTTCTATGGAGAATAGGAGGTCGGCAAGGTGATTGGAAAAAGAGGAAAGAAGGAAAGGACCGGGAAGGAAAAGGAGGGAAGGTAAAAGAGAAGAAAAGAGGTAGGAAAAAAGAAAGGGAATTGGGCTTAGAAGGAGGCTTCAAAAGAGGCTTAATAAGAGGCTTAGTATAGGACTCAGGGAGCAAAGGGGGATAAAATTAAGAAAAAGGCTCTAAGTTATTGAAAGATAAAGACTTAGAAGAAAAAACGAGTGAGAAAAAATGTTAGTGACACTAACATTTTCCCCAACCTAATTTTTCCTTTAAGTTTTTATATTTTCAATAACTTATTCGCTTTTCCCCGATTTTATCCCCCTTTACTTAGTGCCTTTTTAAGCCTTCCCTTATTCTATCCTGAGGACCTTCCGGCTCACCCTTACAATCTCTCACTCAATCCCTTGAATAATCCCTTTCCCATCTTAGATAAAAACGAGGAAACATCGTTAGATTGACAAATTACCAAAAATGAATAACTTTAGAGAAAATAGAGAATCTGTTGATTTGGGAGGAAAAATGAAAGAAAGGGTTAAATCAGCGCTGGAGAAATTGAGAGATAGTAAAGATTTACCCAGGGTAGTAAAAATCACACCCAAATTGGCTAAGCGATGGCAGGCGAAGGTTGGCGATACGATGGTTATTCCCGCCCCGATTGAGGTTGATGAGGTTATGAAAATGGTGCCGAATGGGAAATTAACCACCATCAATCATATCCGGGAGAGATTAGCCAAAAAACATCAGGCGACGATTTGCTGTCCGCTCACCACCGGAATTTTCGCCCGCATCGCCGCCGAAGCCGCCGAAGAGTTAAGAAAAGAAGGTAAGAAAAATATCACCCCTTACTGGCGAACCCTAAAAGCCGACGGTGAAATAAATCCCAAATATCCTGGCGGTCTTGAATACCAGAAGCAACTCCTTCTAAGAGAAGGGCATCGGATAATTAAGAAAGGCAAAAGGTTTTTTGTTTTGAACTACGAAAACTCTCTGGCAAAATTATAATTAAACCCTCGTTTTCCGCCAAACTCAGGACTATGAAAAAGAGGTCAAATTTTAAGAAACTAAGGAGTCAAACCCGGAAAAATCCCGTTCTTCCCGGGAGGGATAGGGAAATATCCGGATCAACCTCAGACATTATTGTTTTAAGATAACATGGGTTATCTCAATAAGAGAGAAAGTCTTTAACTTTTGGGAAATCATCCGGATTTAATCTCTCTCACTTCCTTTCGTTTATTCGGACGTTTAGTAATCACTCTCTCTTAACGCTTATTGATATTGACAAGTTTTGGTTTCCTTTTATTATTTCATATAAGGGCGGACGGGCGGTCGCTCCGTATCCGAAAAGGATACGGGGAGGAAAGTCCGGACTTGTGGGCAAGCGGTGCCGGGCGCAAGCCCGGGCTCCTCTGGGGTGACCCAAAGGAGACGGAAAGTGCCACAGAAACTATACCGCCCGCTCTAAGCGGGTAAGGGTGAAATAGTGCGGTAAGAGCGCACTATCTCTCCGGGCAACCGAAGAGATGGGCAAACCCCACCGCAAGCAAGGCCGAACAGGAAGGAGAGGATTGCCCCCTCGCTTTACTTCCGGGTTGGCCGCTAAGATAAATGACCGCTAAAACAGAATCCGGCTTACGGTCCGCCCAATAAATTTTTAGAGGAACTTCTCCGGTAAAATATAATCGCCAAAGACCCTTCTCGCCTCTAAAAGCCTCTCTTTCTGCTCCCTGAGAATTAAAAATAAAACCTCAGGAATCCCTTCCTCCTTTTCATACACCCCCAAAACCCGCTCAATCCGTGAAAGGTTCTCCGGCACCCGCAAGAGAAACTGCTTATGATAATCATCCAGATGATACTCTTTATTCAAAACCTCCCGGAAGAGTCTTCTCAAATCCTCGTATCTGGGAATATAACCAGTCGGAGTCTTAATCGCTAAAACCTCATTATGAACCCTCTCTTCCATCCATTGAAACCAAACCCTTTTGTCTTCCTTCTCATTTAAGAAATTGCCGTTCTTATCTTTAAGGAAATAGTTCACCCCAAAGATTCGGGGCGGATTTTTTAATCCCTGACCAAAACGGAGATTGGCTTCAATATAACGACCGAGCGTTACCGGAAGGAAATCAAGGTTAGACATCGGATTTAATCTCCTTACCCCAACCTTACCTAAGGTCGCAGCGGTTGTCTCCGATTCTAAGGATGCCCCTTTGGTAATTATCCCATGCTCCCAATTAAAAGCCTCCTCAACCGGAAACGATGTGTCAGAATCCCTGCCACCGTAAACAATCCCCTCAATTACCACACCTTCTGGGTCATCAAGTTTCGGGTCAAAGTTTTCCAGTTTATCTAATTCAATCGCAAAACGGGCATTCGGATGAGAGGGAGGAATCTCCTTCCCCTCTTTATCCTTTTTGCCAATCCACCATTCACCGGAATGGTTATAACCCCGGGGCGGAACCTCTCCATCTTTTCCCACCCAGTAGACCGATTTGTCGGGCGTCACTAAGACATTAGAGAAGATTATCTCACAGGGTTTATGAAGTGCCTGCCATTGGTATTTATCATCCCTGGAGTTTATCCCCTCAATAATACCAAAGATTCCCTTCTCAACATTTACCGCTCTTACCTCGCCATTTATCTTCCGGAGATAGGCGATATCATCACCCACGATTGAACCGCCTTCCATCATCGCGGTTGAGGTTTTGCCGCAAAGGGAAGGGAAGGCACCGGTGAAGTAAGTCTTCCGACCACCTTTCCCTCTAATTCCGACTACGAGCATATGCTCGCAGAGCCAATCCTCTTTCACCGCTCGGTTAATCGCCAGACGCATCGCCAGTTTCTTCAAACCAATCGTATTTCCACCGTATTGCGTATTAACGCTGTAGACGGTCTCTTCCTCCAGGTCAATATAAATCCGCCTCTGCGTCAGATTCTTTGAGGTCATCCGCTCGTCCAGTTCTCCCTGGGAGTGGATGAACTTAAAAAAGGCTATATCTTTTCCTCGTCTTAAAAACTCCTCATAACCCGGACGATAGAGAAGATTTTCCGTGTGGGCGACATAAGGAGAATCGGTAATCTGAACCGCGGGCATACTAAACCGAGAATCCTTTGGTCCTAAGGAGAAGAAAAGGATATACATCTCCCTTCCCCGCATAATATCTCTAAGAATCTCCCTCACTTCGGAAAGGGCATCTTCCCGAAGTTTCGTCTGAATCCCTTTACCCAGTCTTGTCTCCTCTTTTAAGAGGATTCTCGTATTCTCCTTATCCCTTCCCTGGTCGTAATAGTTATCAAAGTGGACCGTATGACCCGGAATCCTCAGGGGTAATTCTTCGCCCCTCCGGAGGGCTTGATTTCGAATATAGCGGTTATCCGCTTCCGAATTAACGCTCACAAATATCTCCCTCGGATTGCAGAGTTTGACACAATCCAGAATGAAACGGTGAAGGGAAGGGTTGGCAATCCGGTTCAGTCTCTTGTAACTCTCTTCGCTTAACTTATCTCTAATCTCTTCGAGCATTTCGAATCTTAAAGAGAAAATCGTTGAATGTCAAATTTTTTCCGGTCGGGTTTGACAACTTCTTAAATATTTGTAAACTTATCTTATGAAATCATTTTTAGCCGAGATATTAAAAGGTCTGGCGGTGGAATATGCGGACATTCGGATTGAGGAAAGCGAGCTTTCCACGGTTGTCTATCGGGGAAGAGAGTTGGAGGAATGCCGGAAAAGTTTTGAAAGTGGGGGCATCCTTCGCCTCTTTTCCCGGGGGAACTGGGTCTGCGCCAGTTTTAACCAGATTGACGAGCGATTAAAAGAATTGGCTAAGAAAAAGGCGAAAGAGTTAGAACTCTTACCACCCAAGGAAAATTCGCTTTATCTCCTCCCGGGGATTGAGGTGAAGGAAGAGAAGGAGGAGAAAGAGACAATCCCGATGGCCGAGAAGGTTGCGCTCGTCAGGGGGTATAATGAAATTCTTCTCCGCTTTAAGGGAATTGCTTCCACTTTTTCCGCTTATTCCGACCGAGACAAAAAAACCTATTTCTATTCCACTGAGGACCGATATGTTGAGGAGAGAGGGAAGTATTTTGTTCTCTTTCTCCGGGGCTTTGCCCGGGAAGGAAGTAATGTGCAGGATTATGCGGAATCCTTCGCCTCGCGGAATGGGATTACGGAATTAAAAGGGAAGGAAGAAGAGGTAGAAAGGATTGCCCGGATGGCTGTTGACCTCTTGAAAGCGGAGAAGGTGAGCGGTGGGATTTATACGGTGATTATCGACCCAAAATTAGCCGGAGTCTTTGCCCACGAAGCATTTGGCCACCTCTCCGAAGCCGATTTCCTTTATACCAATCCCCGCTTAAAAGAGATGATGCAGATTGGGAAAACCTATGGTGTGGCGGAGTTAGCAATTGTTGATGACCCAACTCTAAAAGGAGAATGGGGCAGTTATCAATTTGATGACGAAGGGGTGGGAGCGAAAAAGAAGTATCTCATCCGGGAAGGAAGGATTTCCTCCCACCTCCATTCCAAAGAGACCGCAAAGATAATGGGTGAAGAGATAACCGGAAATGCCCGGGCGGTAAGTTATCACTTCCCGCCAATTGTTCGAATGTCAAACACATTTATTGAACCCAGAGATAAAAGATTAGAGGAGATGATGGCCGAGATTGAAAACGGACTCTATGTTGCCGGAACCAGAGGGGGGATGACCGAACTGGAAACATTCACCTTCTCTTCCCAGTTTGCCTATAAGATTGAAAAGGGGAAGAAGACAAAATTGGTTCGGGATGTAATAATTCAAGGAAATGTCTTTGAGACCCTTAAAAATATTGATGCGATTGGAAATGACCTGACCTTCCATCCCGGTGGTTGTGGGAAAGGGAATCAATCTCCTCTCCCGACCGCAACCGGTGGACCTCATATCCGAATCCGAAATTGCCTCATTGGAGGGAAGTGATGGAAGAGATCATCCGTCATTTGCAAGGAAAGGTTGATGGCTTTGAGATTTTAATTGATGAGGTTGTCACCACCACTTCGGAATTTCGGGGCGACGAACCCTATTCCTTAGACACAAGACTGACGAAAGGGTTAGGTCTGAGGGTAATTAAGGATGGACGGTTGGGACTGGTAGCCACTACTGATTTCCGTCGGATTCCCGAGTTGGTTGATACCCTTTTGGCGATTGCGGAATATGGGGAGCGGGCGTATTTCTCCTTCCCAAAAGAAATCCCCCAAACCCGATGCCGGCTCCGAAACGAAATGGTGGCAAACCTCTCTTCCGAAGATATCTTTCGTCTCGGCAAGGAAGTAATCACTTGTGCGAAAGCGGAATTCCCCGAATTTAAGATTGATTTAACCCTCACCCACAGTAATTCTCAAAGACGGATAATAAATTCCTCCGGCTTAGACCTAACCTACCAAAAGGTTTACTATTCCCTTAACTTCAGTGGTCTTCTGGTTGATGAAGATGGACTCACCTGGATTTATGACTACCAAAATCTCTCAAGTGGCGAGACCTTCTCGGTTTGGGAATTTGTTAACCGACAGGTCGAACGGGCGAAGGACGCAAAAAAGAAGGTTCGGGTAATGACAAAGGAATATCCGGTAATCTTCGCTCCGGGTTTTGGCCTGGTAGAATTTTTCTTCCCTCTATTGCAAGGGGTAAATGGGAAAAATCTCCAGAAGGGGATAACCCCTCTTTTGGGAAAGGAAGGGAAAGAGATTGCTTCTCCTTTACTCTCGGTTTACGACGATGGGCTCATCGACTATGGGCTCTCTTCTTCCCCTTTTGATGGTGAGGGGGTAGCAAAAAGGCAAACCCCACTGATTGAGAGAGGGGTTTTCAAGAACTTCCTGTTTGATTTACAGACTGCTGGCCAGTGTGGTCGGAGAAGCACCGGAAATGCGGTTCGCTCCTATCAAACCTCCCCCCAACCCGGGATTAACAATCTCCTGGTCTTGCCCCAGAACGGTAGTCTAAAGGAAGCAATCGCCAAAATTAAAGAAGGCATTCTGGTCTACGAATTAGTTGGTGGTGGACAATCAAATGTCCTGGCGGGTGATTTCTCGGTCGGTCTCTCTCTCGGCTTTAAGATTGAAGGAGGAGAAATAAAAGGGAAGGTGAAAGATTGTATGATTGCCGGAAACTTTTACGAACTGATCAAAAGAATCTCTAAGGTTGGGGGTGAAGTAAAGGATTTGGGCAGTTATTACCTGCCTTTCATCCAGTTTGAAGATGTGAAGGTAGTTGGAAAATAAGGAGGATTTATGAACTTAGAAAAATGGCGGGTGCCGATTGAAAAACTAAGATTAACCATTGACCCGAATTCCCTGGGGTTTAACTCAACCGAGGAGATTACCTTCTGTGAAGAGATTGTTGGACAGGACCGAGCGGTTGCCGCCCTGAGAATGGGGTTAGAAATTGAAAGTATCGGTTATAATATTTATGTCACCGGACCGGTGGGCACGGGTCGGACAACAACCGTCAAATGTCTCTTAGATGAGATTGAGAAAGGGAAAAGGATTCCGGACGACAAACTATATGTGAATAATTTTAAGGACCCGGATTCCCCCCGCCTCATCCGTCTGCCCGCTGGCCAGGGAAGGGAATTCAAAAAGGATATGGAAGATTTTATTGAACATCTCCAAAAGAATATCCCCGCTGTTTTTGAAAGTGAAGGATATCAGAGACGAAGGAATCTCCTGGTCGAAGCCTTCAAGGAATGGTCTTCAAAAAAGACGGTGGAGTTTGAAAAGAAACTGGAAAAGGAAGGGTTTGCTATCGTTCAGCCAAACCCATTTGTCAAGCCGGAGATTGTTTATAAGTTTGGCGAGAACTTGGTGAAGATAACCGATTTGCTTTATGCCGCCGAAGAGGGGAAAATAACCGAGGAGGAATACGAGCGAATTCGGGACCGCCACCGCGAATTGACCGAAGAGTTAAATAACATCTTCAAGGCGTTGAAGGAGAAGGAGAAAGAAACCCGAGAGAAACTGATAAACCTGGACAAGGAAGAGATAAAACCTCTTCTCGTCGACCAGATAAAAGAGATGAAGGAAAAATATCAGAATGAGAAGATTTCCATCTATTTAGATGAGGTTGAAGAATCAATTCTTAATAACCTTTCCCTTTTCCGGGAAAAGAAAGAGGAGAGCGGTTTCCCGCCCACCGACCCATTCTTAGATTACCGGGTAAATCTTCTGGTTGACAATGCGGAAGAGAAAGGGGCGCCGGTTATCTTTGAAACCTCACCCACCTATAAAAACCTCTTCGGGGTTATCGAGCGGGTCTGGGATGCCCGGGGTCAGTGGCGAACCGATTTCACAAAGATTAAAGCCGGTTCTCTGGTGAAGGCGGATGGTGGGTATTTAGTCCTTAATGCCCTGGATACCCTAATTGAACCCGGAGTCTGGAATACCTTAAAACGAACCCTGAGAAACCGAAAGGTTGAGATTCAGAATTACGACTTATATTCCCTCTTTTACTATTCTGCCTTGAAACCCGAACCAATTGATATTGACCTGAAAGTGATTATGATTGGTGACCCAATCCTCTATTCGCTTCTTGCTACCTATGATGAAGATTTCAAAAAGGTCTTCAAGGTGCGAGCGGATTTTGACTGGCAGATGCCTTATTCGGAAAAGACGGTAAAGGAATATATTAAGGTAATAAAATCAATCATCACCAAAGAGAACCTCCTGCCATTTGATAATACGGGAGTGGGTGAGGTGATAAATTTTAGCATCCGATTAGCCGGAAGAAGGAATAAACTCTCCGCCCGATTTAATATCATCGCCGACATCCTGAAAGAGGCATCCTACTGGGCAAAAAAGGAGGGGAAGGAGATGGTCTCCAGTTCCCAGGTGAAAAAGGCAATTGACCACCGGAGATTCCGTTCCCGATTACTGGAAGAAAAGATTCAGGATATGATTGACGAGGGAACCTTATTAATCGACACCGAAGGAAAGGTCGTAGGGCAGATTAATGGCCTTTCCATCTTTGATACCGGAGAATATGCCTTCGGTCGACCAACCCGAATTACCGCCCGCACCGCAGTCGGCACCCAGGGAGTAATTGATATTGAACGGGAAGCGGAGTTATCCGGAAAGATTCACAGTAAGGGGGTGCTGATTCTTTCCGGCTATTTACGATACAAATACGCCCAGGAACACCCTTTGATTATGAGCGCCAGTATCTGTTTTGAACAATCGTATTCCGGAGTAGAAGGCGATTCCGCATCCTCAGCTGAACTTTGCTGTCTCCTATCCGCTCTCTCCGGCTTACCACTCAGACAGGATATCGCCATCACCGGCTCAGTTAACCAAAAGGGGGAGATACAACCAATCGGCGGCGTCAATGAGAAGATTGAAGGTTTCTTTGAAGTCTGTCAGAAACGGGGGTTGAAAGGAACCGAAGGGGTTATCATTCCCGAAAGGAATGTTGAGGACTTAATGTTAAGAGAAGAGGTGATTGATGCCTGCGCCCAAGGCCTCTTTCACATCTATGCGGTAAAAACGATTGAGGAAGCGATTGAAATCCTCACCGGTCTTCCGGCGGGCGAAAAGGATGAAAAGGGAAATTATCCCGAAGGAAGTGTAAATTACCTGGTAGCAAAGCGATTGAAAGAATACGCCTTAAAATATAAAGAGTTTGCCAGAGAAGAGAAAAGTAGTTAATCCCTATCTCTTCAGATAGAAGTTAAAGGGGATTGAAACCCAAACCTTCACCGGCATATCCTTCTGTCTCGCCGGAGTAAACTTCGCCTGCCGGGCCGCAGTCAATGCCGCCTCATCTAAGGCATCGTTTCCCGAAGATTTCAAAATTTGAGCCTCGGCCACCGAACCATCAACATCAACCAGAACTTTAACAATCACCTGCCCTTCAATCCTCGCCCTCCTTGCCATCTCCGGATATTCGGGCTTAGGAATAGAAATTGGATTCGGTTTCACCTCAACTCTGGCATAGGGAACAATCGGTGTTCCCTCTGAGGTCGGAGGAGGAGTCGTTTCTACTGGAGGCTTATGGGGAATTGTCTCCAATCTGGGTCTGATAGTGGGAAGAGTCTCAGGTTTCCGAGCCAGAGTTTCCACCTTCGGCTTTTTCGTTAAAACCGTCTCCCTTTTAATCCCCTCTTCGGTTAAGTGGGTTAAAGTCTCAGTTGGCATACTCTCTTCTTTAACTCTCGTTTCGGGTTGCGCCATCCCGACAGTCATTGGCTTCTTCGGTCTCCGGGAAGAAGAGCGGGAGAGGAAAAGGAGAGAAAACGTCGCCACCAGTATCACTCCCAGCCCAATCAGAATCGAGATGGGAAGCCTCTCCCTTTTAACGGGAATGACCTTCTTCCCTTTACTAATCACTACCCGAACCGCCTCTCCTTCCTCGCGCATCTCCCCGGGAGAAGGAATCTGCTCGACAATAGAACCTTTCGGATAGGTTTCGGAATCCTCTTCCTTTTCCATAACTAATCTCAAATGTAAATTATTAAGAATCGCCTCCGCCTCTTCTCTCCTCTTCCCTAACAGATTGGGCACCTTAACTACCTTCTTCTCAACCGGCTTCCTCCCCTTACTTAAAATCACCCGGATCGTCTCCCCCGGAGAGAGTTCCCTCTCTGGCTCCGGATCCTGAGTGATAATTAAACCCCGTGCCATCTCCGCCGAAAACTCCTCCCCCTCAACCGATAATTTCAAGCCGACTTTCGCTAATTCCTCTTCCGCTTCCCTGACTCTCTTTCCGACCAGAT
>Ga0078972_1004737_pt1 | contig 36380 bp, 25 predicted proteins | sample YelNatPaOPGAMG01_FD_67568 | JGI IMG/M metagenome (GOLD analysis project Ga0078972, IMG submission 67568) | Hot spring thermophilic microbial communities from Obsidian Pool, Yellowstone National Park, USA - OP-RAMG-01 (SPADES assembly) (version 2) | ecosystem: Environmental > Aquatic > Thermal...
GGGCGGCCCCGACCAGCCGGCCAGCCAGCCAGAAACCCCCAAAGGGCTTGCTCCGGGGGCGCGCGAAGCACAAAGCCCGGATGCCGTGGGTTTCCCGTGCGATGGGTATGTCTGTCCTGCTATCTCCGCCCCAGTTTGGAACCTGCCTTGCGGCTGAAGCGCAGCGGCAACCCCTCGCGCGCGGCGAAGCGTTGGAAGGCGGCAAAGAAGCGCTGGCGGTCTTGCATGGTGATCACGGCCACGGCGTCGGCCGTCTCGGTGGCGTAGGGGTAGCCGTTGCCGACCACGCACTCGGCGCGCACGATGTCGAGCGTGTGGTCGAGCTGGCGCTCCTCGACGAGCCAGCGCGGGAACTCGAGACGGGCGGGCGGGTTGGCGGCCGTCGTCTTCAGGTAGACGAAGGCCACCTGGTCATAGTAGGCGCCCTGGGGCACCTTCAGGGGCGCGTCGCGGGCGCAGAGCCAGGCCGGGGTGCGGCTGCCCCAACCGCGCATGAGCGGCTGCAGGAACGCGCCGTCGGCCACCATGCCCAGCCGCTCGCCGTGCAGGTGGTCGAGCATCGTGGCCAGGTCGGCCGCATAGCTGGTATCGACGTAGCCCACCAGGGGCACCCGGCACTCGGCAGAGACCGCCAGCAGCCGCGTGATGGCCTCGACGTAGCGCGCCTGGTGCTCGGGCAGCATGTGCTGGGCGAAGGAGACGATGAGCGACCCGTCGAAGAAGCAGACGGGCGCCGGCTGGCGGCCCCTGGCGCTCTGCATGTACTCCATCAGCCGCCGGCACTCGCCCTCGAAGCGACGCCAGTTGACCGCCTCGCTGCGGTACCCGGTCTCATCGCCGTCCTCGTCGCCCTCGCCCAGCTCGGCCGGTGAGAGCACCTCGAAGGAGACGTCCTTGACGTAACGGCCGCTCGGGTCGTGGAGGTTCTCGAACCAGCCGATCTGCACGGCCCCCACCGGCGGGTAGAACTCGCGCGAGGGCAGGATCTGCGAGCCATCCACGGCGAAGGTCGGCACGCCGGCCAGGATGCGCCTGGCCCAGGCGCGGGCTTGCTGGTGGTTCTGCCAGCGCTCCGGGAACTCGACCACCGGGCTGCCGAAGCGGTCATGCTCGGCGGTAGGGCGTGCGCCCGGCCAGTCGGCCCCCGAGAGGCGCGCCTCAACCTCTGCGCGGGTCAGGCGGGCAGCTGCCCGCCAGCGCTCGCCGTAGGCGCGCAGGAGGGCATCCTGGGCGCTGGTGTGGTGGCCGAACATCCCCTTCTTCGCGGCCAGGGCCGCGGCCACGCGTTGCAGGTCGAGCATCAGTTCACCACCCGGCTGGCGCCGTCTTCCTTGGCGATGCGCACGATGTGGTCGGTGGCCCGCTCGAAGGTGTCATCGTGGCTGACGACGAAGAGCTGCGAGAAGCCACCCACGGCCAGGATCTGCTCGGCCAGGTTGTCGCGGCGTGTCTCATCGAGGTTCGAGGTGGGCTCGTCGAAGAAGGCGATGTCGATGCCCGAGACCTCTCTGAGCAGCGCCAGGCGCACGGCCAGCGCGGCGGCCATCTGCTCGCCGCCCGAGAGCTGCTGGTAGGTGCGCCGGTAGCTCTTGTGCTCGAGCGACACCTCATAGTCCTCGCTCCAGTGCAGGCGGCTGATGGGGTCGCTGGCGATGTCGCTGTAGAGGCGCGCGGCCTCGCGCGAGATCGTCTCGACCAGCGCCCGGGTGACCTGGGGGCCGGCCTCTTTCAGCGTGCGGCGCAGATAGTCGAGCAGATGCGCCAACTCGCGCCAGGTGCCCAGCTCCTGCTCGGCCTCGCGGAGGCGTGCCTCCACCTGGCGCAGGTGGGCGATGCGGGCCTGGGCCTGCTCGAGTTGCGCGGCCTGCATCTCGGCCGCGGTGGCCAGGCGGCCCTGTTCTTCGCCGGCCTGCTGGCAGGCCCCGGCCACGCGCTCGTATTCTGCCTGGTCAAAGGCCGAGGAAGCGGCTTCCAACTCGGCCGCCAGGCGGGCGTGGTCCTCTCGGGCGCGCTCGAGCTCGACCTGCAGCCGGTCGCGCTGGGCCCGGCGTTCGGGCAGGGCGGCGGCCTCGCGCTCGTGCTGCAGGTAGCGGCGGTGTACGGGCTCTGCCTGGGCCAGGGCGGTTGCCACTGCCGCCAGCTCGGCGTCGAGGCTGGCGTAGGCAGCCAGGTTGGCCTGCAGGTCGGCCACGCGGGCTGCCCACGCCTCGGCCTGGGCTGCCTCGTGCTGCAGGCGCTGGGCCAGATCGGCCCGGCTGCGGGCGGCGTCGAGGGCGCGTTCGTAGGCCCGCCGGGGGTTGGCCAGGGCAGCGAGCTGCGCCTCGAGCGCGGCCACCTGAGGCCGCGCCCAGGCCAGGCGGGTTGCCTCGCCTTCGGCGGCCTGCACCGCCTGGCGCTGGGCCTCACACTCGGCCAGGAGGGCCTCGTGGTCGGCCGGGCGGGGCAGGCCGGCCAGGCGCTTCTCAAGGTTGCGCAGGTCGCTGGCCACGGCCTGCCGCTCGGCCTGGGCGCCGGCCTCGCGTGTGGCCAGCTCGAGCAACTGCTCTCGCCACGCGGCGGCCTGGCGGGCGTTGCGCTGCAGGAGCTCATGGCGCCGGGCGGGGCTCAGCTCGCCCTCGCACACCGGGCACTGCGCCGACTCTAGCTGCTCGAGGGCTGCGCTCTGTTCCTGCAGATGGTCGAGCGCCGCCTGGCGTTGGGCCTGGGCGGCGTGCAGGGCGTCGAGGTCGGCTGCCAGCTCCTCCAGGCGCTGGCGCCTGGCCTCGCACTCGGCGCCGACGCGTGCTGCCTCTGCGAGCCCGGCGGCCACGGCCTGCAGCCGCTCCTCCAGCTCGGCCAGCCGCGCCCGTTCGCGGGCCAGGCCGGCCTCGGCCGCCTGGCAGAGGCGGGCCTGGTCGGCGGCCTGTTGGAGGGCCGCTTCGAGGCGGGCCTGTTCCTCGACCTTGGGCCGCAACTCCTCGGCCTCTTGGGCTGCCGCCTCGGCCAGGGCCAGGTCGCGCTGGGCGCGCTGCAGGCGTTCGCTGGCCAGGCCGGCCTGCAGCCTAGAGTCGGCGAGTGCCCGTTCGAGGCGGGCGCGCTCTTCGCTGCGGGCCTGCAGGGCGCGCCCTTGCTCCTGGGCTGCCAGGTAGGCCCGGTGGCCGGCCTCGCACTCGGCAAGGATGCGCTGGGCGGCCTCGGCGGCATCGGCTGCCTGGATGGCCTCGCGGGCGCGGGCGGCCAGGCCGGTGATGCGCTCCTCGAGCCGGCTGGCCTGGCGCGCCAGGTCGTGCACCCGCTCGCGGGCCGCCTCGAGCTCCTGTTTCCTGGCGGCGAGCATCGCCAGCTCGCGCTCCACATCGGCCAGGCGCGCCCGGCAGGTGGCCAGCTCGCCGGCCAGGCGGCCGGCGGTGGCCTCCAGGTCGGGCAACTCGCGCGCCTCGGCCTGCAGGGCCGCGATCTGGGTCTCGGTCTGATGGATGCGCTCCTCGAGGGCGCGTTTGGTGTCGAGGAGCTTGTCAAAGGCGTCGCCATACTCTTCGACGCGCAGCAGGGGGTCGAAGACGCTCTTGCGGGCGCGGGGCGCTTCGAGAAAGGCCGCCGTGAGCAAGCCTTGGGGCACCCCTACCGCGTCGTGGAAGAGGGCCGACAGATCGACCGTGTCCTCGACGCCGAACTGCTCGCGCAGCCAGGCGACGACATCCTCGCTCCCCTCGGCGATCTTGCCCCCGAGCTCCGGGTCATAGACGTAGTACTGGCTCGTGCCGCCGCAGCGACGGACGACCTGGTACTCGCGCTCGTCGTCGGCGGTGACGGTGACGGTGATGGTGGCCGCCTTCTCGCCCTCACGGACCAGGTTGCCGATCGGCCGGCAGGGAACGTGGTCGAAGAGCGCGTAGCCCAAGGCCTCGAGGATGGTGCTCTTGCCGGCCCCGTTGGGCCCGCAGATGGCGTTGGTGCCCCGGGCAAAAACGATGGTTTCGTGCTCGTACGACTTGACGTTCTCCAGCTCAAGGCTGCGGATTTCCATGGCCTAGCCGTCCTGCGCAGCCAGGGCGCTGCGCCGCTCGCGCAGGTAGTCGACGATGGCATCGGGCGGGCGGCCCTCCAGGGCCATGCGCTTGAGGCCAAGGGCCACGTCGGCCCACTGGTCGGCGGCCCGGCGGAAGCGCTCATCGCGCTCGATCAGCTCCGTGAGCACCTGGTGTTCGAGCTCGGCCCGGCTGCCGGCCGCAGAGGGCCCGACCTCGAAATCGGGCGGCGAGGCGAGGTTACGGACGCGGGCCAAGAGGGGCCGCAGGGCCTCCTTCACCATGGTCTCGACATAACCCAGGTCGAGATCGAGGCGGTCGAAGGCGAGCGAGCCTTCCAGGGTCAGCTCCACCACCGGCGCGTCGTCTCCCTTGGCGCCGTGGCCCGCCTCGGCCGCGGCCGCTGCTTTGGCCCGCACTGCGTCGTAGACGGCCTGGGGGCTGGGGCAGCCGGTCACCGACACGCGCAGGCGGGTGAAGCGTCGCCGGGGCGTGGGGATGAGCCGGGCCCGGTGGGCCATGGGGCTGTGGGCGGCCACCTCGACGAGGTAAAAGCCGCGGTCGGTCCACTCGGCCTCGTCCATGGCCCAGGTTTCGAGCGAGCCGGGGTTGTAGATCCAGCCGTCCAGTTCGAAGGGTTTGTGGATGTGGCCGAGCGCCAGGTATTGGATCCAGGGGCGCAGCGCCTCGACGGCTTTGCGCGAGGCGACGCCGGAGCAGCGGGGGAGGATGCCCTCGAGCCCGGCGTGCATGAGCAGGATCGAGTACGCGGGGCGCGGGCCATCTTGGGCGGCCAGGCTCTCGGCCAGAAGGCCCAGCACGCGGTCGGTGGAGGCCCCGTAGTACTTGAGGCCGTAGACGCGGATGCCGCCCGGCAGGTCCACGTAGGCGCCACCGCTCTCGGGCGTGTAGGGGTCGAGGCGCATCTGCCCGTCGTGCAGGGTCGGGTTCAGGAGCGTGATCAGGCCGATGGCATCGAGAAACTCGAGCCAGGAGTACTGGTCGCGGTAGTGGGCGCGCTCGTGGTTGCCCTCCACGGCAATCACAGGGATGTGCGCGGCCTGCAGCTCCTGCAGGCCTTCCACAGCCTGGCGCATGGCCAGCGGGTCGACAATGCGCTTCTCGAACAGGTCGCCCGCCAGGAGCACGGCGCCCACGCGGCGCTCCTTTGCCTGGCCGACCGCGTGCAGGAAGGCGCGCCCAAAGTCGTTGAAGCGCTCTCGGGAGTTGTACTGCTGGTACCCCAGATGGACATCGGCCATGTGCAGGATGCGCACGCGATTCCTCCGCGATCGTGGGTGCCCGGCTGTGGGCCAGCGCGTTGCGGGGCGTATTATACAACTAGGCGTGCTCTTGGAGCAAGGAAGAGTGCGTTCTCTTCCAGCGGGCACGCTTGTTGCTGGGCTCATTCAGACCCAACCTTCTGCGCCTGGAGCGTAACATGCAGAGTGGCTGCCTGCCCGGCTATCTGGTGCGCTCGGCCGACGACCTGGAACGCTATCTGGTGGGGCAGCGGTCTCCGGCGCTGGCGGCGCTGGGGCTGCCCGAAGAATTCGTGGTGCCCTGCCACGGGCTGTCGGCGGCCAACGTGCCCGCCACACTGGCCGAGATGCTGGGCGCCAGGCTCCCCGGCGCGGCCGCCCCGCTGCCCGACGACCTCTGGCTCGACCTGGCCGATGGGGTGCAGCGAGTGGTGTGGCTCATTGTGGATGCCGCGGGCTGGCTGCACACCCGCGAGTGGTTCGAGGAGGAGCCCGACATGAGCCTGGCCCGGCTGGCTCGCGACGGGCGTTTTGTGCCCCTGACCTCGGTCTTCCCAAGCACCACGACCTCGGCCCTCACGACTCTGTGGACGGGCTACGGCCCCGCCCAGCACGGCCTGGTGGGGCATATGATGTACCTGCGCGAGCATGGAGCCGTGGTCGACATGCTGACCTTCAGCCCGGCCGGCGAGCGCCAGCGCGATCAGATGTTGGGGCGCGGGCTGGTGCCCGAGGAATTCTCGCCGGTGCCGGGGCTGGCCGAGGCGCTCACGGGGCAGGGCGTGAGCGTGCGCACCCTGATCAACCGCGACCTGGCGGTGACGGGCTTTTCGCGCATCTCGTACCGCGGGGTGACGGAGGTGGTGCGCTTTGTGACGCCCGCCGATATGTGCGCCCGCCTGCACCGCATGCTGGCCGAGCACACGCACGAGCGCCTGCTCCTGGTGGGCTACATGCACGAGGTCGACAACGTGGGCCACCTCGACGGGCCGGGGAGCCCCCCCTGGCGTGCGCAGATGCGCAGCCTGGCCTACTCGCTGGAGCGCGAGTTCCTGAGCGAGCTCACGCCTGAGGAGCGGCGCGGCACCCTCCTGATGCTGACCAGCGACCACGGGCAGCTCCCCGGCGCAGGAGCCTCGGTGTACGCGGCCGATTTCCCGGAGCTGTGCCGCCACCTGCTCCTGCCGGTCACCGGCAGCCTGCGGGCCGCCTACCTCTACGCACGCCAAGGCCAGTTGGAAGCAGCCGAGCGGTACCTGCGCGAGCACCTGTCGGAGCAATTCTTCGCCATCCGCTCGCAGGCGGCACTCGACGCAGGCCTCTTGGGCACCGGGCGCGCTGCCGCCGAGGCAGCCAACCGCATCGGCGACCTGATCGTCATCGGCCGCGACCACTACCTGCTCGACCAGCGCAAACGCGAGCGGCCCCCCATGGGCATGCACGGGGGCCTGTCGCAATGGGAGATGCTGTCGCCTTGCCTCATCGCCCGGCTCGATTGAGCGCCCAACGAGGCTGCGATACGGGGTGTGGCATGGTCCAGGCCGTGCCGCCCCCACGGCGCCGAAGGGCCCCTCCTGCGCGTGGCGGGCGATAGGGGCCGGGCGCGCAGGCCCTAATCGGGCAGTTCGGTGCGCGCGAGCAGATCGCGCGCCAGGGCGACGATGCCGGCGCGCGGCAGCAACGCACGTTCCTCCTGCCAGCGTAGCTTGGCCTCGACGACGCCGGCCTTGAGGTTGCGTGGGCTGACGGTGAGGCGCAAGGGGATGCCGATGAGGTCCGCATCGTTGAACTTGACCCCGGCAGACTCCTCGCGGTCGTCGTAGAGGACCTCGAGCCTGGCCTCCTGCAGCTCGGCATAGAGGGCGTCGGCGGCGCCGCGCACGTCGGGGTCGTCGAGCCCGAGGCTCACCAGGTGCACCTGGTAGGGCGCCACCGAGGGGGGCCAGATGATGCCCTTGTCGTCGTGGTGCTCCTCGACGATGGCGGCCATCAGGCGACCGGTGCCGATGCCGTAAGAGCCCATGACGATGGGGCGCGACTCGCCCTTCTGGTCGAGGAAAGTGGCTCCCACGGCGGCCGAATAGCGGGTGCCCAGCTTGAAGAGATGGCCCAACTCGATGCCGCGGGCCTCCTGCAGCAGGCTCTCGCAGCGCGGGCAGCGCAACCCCTCCTGGGCCAGGGCGATATCGGCCTCGATATCGGCCTGAAAATCGCGCGGATAGTTGACGTTGACGTAGTGGTAGCCGGGGCGGTTGGCGCCCGCCACAAAGTTGGTGCCGGTGCGCAGCGAGTCGTCGGCCACCACGCGCACGCCGCGCACCCCTACCGGAGATGCATAACCGGCCACGATGCCCTTGGCCTGTAGCTCCTCTTCGGTCGCCGGGCGCAGCGTCACGCCACCCAGCAGGTTCGAGAGCTTGGTTTCGTTCACCGACAGGTCGCCGCGGATAACGGCAAAGACCAGCTCGCCCTCGGAGGTGGTGAAGAAGACGGCTTTGATGGTCTGGGTGGTGGGCACGCCCAGGAAGGCTGCCACCCCTTCGATGGTCGTCGCGCCGGGAGTGGCCACAATCTGCATCTCGCGAGGCGGCTCGCGACCGGCCTCGCCCTTGCGGAACTCGGCCCGTTCGATGTTGGCGCTGTAGGAGCAGCCGCTGCAGGTGATGAGGGTATCCTCGCCGACGTTAGTGATGGCCATGAACTCGTGCGAGATGGCGCCGCCCATCATGCCGGTGTCGGCCTCCACCGCCACATGTTCCAGGTGGCAGCGCTGGAAGATGCGCAGGTAGGCCTCGTACATGCGGGGGTAGAACTCGTCGAGGCTGGCCTCGTCGGGGTGGCAACTGTAGGCGTCCTTCATCACAAACTCGCGCACGCGGATGAGGCCGCCGCGCGGGCGGGGCTCGTCGCGGAACTTGGTCTGGATGTGGTAGACCATGAAGGGCAACTGGCGGTAGGAAAAGACCTCCGACTTGAGCAGGTCGGCGATGACCTCCTCGTGGGTCATGGCGATGACCAGGTCGTGGCCCCAGCGGTCGCGGAAGCGGGCCAGGGCAAGGCCAGGGCTGGGGGCCTGCCAGCGCCCGGTGGCCTGCCAGACCTCGGCCGGGTGCACCACGGGCATGAGCATTTCCTGTCCGCCGATGCGGTCCATCTCCTCGCGCATGATGGCCTCGATCTTGGCGAGCACGCGCCAGCCGAGGGGCAGGTACGAGTAGATGCCTGCCGCCAGTTGGCGGATCATGGCTGCGCGCAGCAAGAGCTGGTGGCTGACCAGTTCGGCCTCGGCGGGCACCTCACGCAGCGTGCGCCCGAATAGTTGTGAGAAACGCATGGCCCGCACCTCCAGTGGAGCCGCTATCCTCCGGGGCTGCCGGCTGTTGAGAGGCCAGTATAGTCCGCTTGCCGGAGTGCCGCAAGCGACGGACGCGTGGCCGCGGGTTGGTGCGGAACGCCAGGTGGGCGCGGCACATGTCTCCGCGTACGCCGCGCCACGCGGCCATGGGGCCGCGGCACGATGCCGCGCCTACGCGCTTTCGCGTAGGCCTCGCAACTCGCAACGCGGCCAGGTGGCGCGGCACGATGGGTTGGTGCGGAACGCCACGTAGGCGCGGCATCGTGCCGCGTGGGCCCCGCAACGCGGCCAAGTCGCGCGGCACGATGGGTTGGTGCGGAACGCCAGATGGGTGCGGCGCATTGCCACGTAGGCGCGGCATCGTGCCGCGTAGCGGTGCCATGTAGGCGCGGCATCGTGCCGCGTAGGCCCCGCAACGCGCCAGGTGGCCGCGCGCGGGATGGTGCGCAACGCCATGTGGCCGCGGCGCATGTCTCCGGGTACGCCGTGCCATGCGGCCACGGGGCTTCGCGGCACGATGCCGCGCCTACGTGGTGTCGCGGAGCACCTTCTGCAAGGCCTCGACGAGCAGGCGGTGCTCCACGGCGTGGATGCGCGCTTCGAGCGCCTCGAGGCTCTCGCCGGGGTGGATGGGCACCTCTTCCTGGAGGATGACGGGCCCCACGTCGACGCCCTCATCGGGCACGCGGTGCACCATGACGCCGGTGTGGTCGATCTCGCCGCGCTGCGCCGCCTGGTGGGCGCGGGCGATGGCGCCGGTGCCCGGGAAGCGGCCGGGCAGGGCGGGGTGCAGGTTGAGCACCTGGCGGCCAAAGCGCGCAAAGAAGGCCTCGCTGAGGATGTGCATCCACCCGGCCAACACCGCCCACCGAGCGCCAAAGGCCAGGAGGATGCCGGCGAGGTCGGCGTCATAGTCGCTGCGGGGCCGGCCGGCCTGCCGGTAGGGAGCCAGGGGGAAGTAGACGACCGGCACGCCCGCGCGGATGGCCCGCTCGATGCCAAAGGCTTCGCGCCGGTTCGAGACGACCAACGCCACCTCGGCGCCGGGCAGCGCCCCGCTCGCCGCCGCGTCGAGGATCGCCTGCAGGTTCGAGCCATAGCCCGAGATGAGGACGGCGATGCGCGTCATGGCTGCTCGCTCCCTGCGGCCAGCTCGACCCGTGGGGCACGGCCATCCCACGCCACCACCTCACCGATGGCCCGCGCACCGGGCACCGCCTGGAAGGCACGGCTGACCTGCGCCGCCGGGATGACCAGCACCATGCCGATGCCCATATTGAAGACCCGGAACATCTCGCGCTCGTCGACGCCGCCCAGGCGCCGGATGAGGGTGAAGATGGGCGGCACCTCCCAGCTGCCGGCCCGCAGCCGCACCCCCGTGCCCTCCGGAAGCACCCGCGGGATGTTCTCCAAGAAGCCGCCGCCAGTGATGTGGGCCATGGCCTTGACCTCGACGCCGGCCGCCCACAGGGCCTCGAGGTGGGGCAGGTACGAGACGTGCGGCTCGAGCAGCACCTCGGCCAGCGGGCGGCCCAGCTCGGGGTACACCGCGTCCCACGGCACGCCCGCAAAGACGTGCCGCGCCAGCGAGTAGCCGTTCGTGTGCAGGCCGCTGGAGGGCAGGCCGACGACGGCGTCGCCCGGCGCCACCGATGCGCCGTCGATGAGCCGCTCGCGCTCCACCCAGCCGACGATGGTGCCGGCCACATCGAGCTCGCCGGGGGCGTAGACGCCGGGCATCTCGGCCGTCTCGCCGCCCAAGAGGGCGCAGCCTGCCGCGCGGCAGGCCTGGGCGCAGCCGGCCACGATCGACGCCACGGCTTGCGGGTCGAGCCTGGCCATCGCCACATAATCGAGGAAGAAGAGCGGCCGCGCCCCCTGCACCAGGATGTCGTTGATGCAGTGGTTGACAATGTCGTGGCCAAGCCCCTCCAGGCGCCCAACCGCCATGGCGATGCGCGTCTTGGTGCCCACGCCGTCGGTAGAGGCCACCAGCACCGGTGCGTGCGCCCCGCACAGGCGAGCGGCGTCGTAGAGGCCGCCGAAGGCGCCGATGCCCGCGAGCACCTCGGGGCCGTAGGTCGAGCGTACGGCGTCGCGCATGAGCTCGACCGCCCGGTTTCCGGCGTCGATGTCGACGCCGGCGCGACGATATGCGTCGGTCATCTTCCCCCTCCAGGGGAGGAACCGAAGGAACTGGGGAACTGAAGGGCCGCCCTTCGTTGCCCCCTCAGTTCCGCAGTTCCCCCAGTTCCGTCAGTTCCCATCACGTGCGGCGGCGCCGATATCCCGCCGGTAGTGCATGCCCTCGAAGTGCACGCACCTGGCCGCCTGGTAGGCCCGCTCGGCGGCCTGGGCCAGCGTGTCGCCGAGCGCCGTGACGCCGAGGACGCGCCCGCCGGCGGTCACGACTTGGCCGCCCTGGCGCTCGGTGCCGGCATGAAAGACCAGGGTGTCGGGCAAGCGCGCCGCCTCGGCCAGCCCCGAGATGGGCAGCCCCTTGCGGTAGGCACCCGGGTAGCCGCCCGAGGCAATCACCACGCACAAGCAGTGCCGCAGCTGCCAGCGCAGGGGCACCTGGTGCAGGGTGCCGTCGAGGCAGGCCTCGAGCACCGGCACCAGGTCACCAGCGAAGAGGGGCAGGATGGCCTGCGCCTCCGGGTCGCCCAGGCGCACATTGAACTCGAGCACCTGGGGCCCGCGCTGGGTGAGCATGAGGCCGGCGTAGAGCACGCCCCGGTACACGATCCCCTCGCTGCGCAGTGCGTCGACCACGGGCTGCAGGATGCTGGCCTTGATCTCGGCAAGGAGCTCGGGGCCGACGATGGGGGCGGGCGCATAGCTGCCCATGCCGCCGGTGTTGGGGCCGCGGTTGCCGTCGAAGAGGGCCTTGTGGTCCTGGGCCACCACCATGGGCGCGACGGTGCGGCCGTCGGTAAAGGCGAGCACGCTCGCCTCGGGGCCGCTCAGGCATTCCTCCACCACCACCTGCGCGCCCGAGGCGCCGAACTCGCGCGCCACCATGGCCCGGTGCAGGGCCTCTTCGGCCTGCTGGGGCTCGCAGCAAACGGTCACCCCCTTGCCGGCGGCCAGGCCGCTGGCCTTGACCACCAGCGGATAGGGGGCCTGGCGCACGTAGGCCAGCGCCTCGTCGTAGGCCGAAAAGGTGCGGTGACGGGCGGTCGGAATGCCGTGGCGCGCCATCAGGTCCTTGGCAAAGGCCTTGCTGGCCTCGAGCTGCGCGGCCCGCGCCGACGGCCCAAAGATGGCCAGCCCCTCGGCCTCGAAGCGGTCGACGATGCCGGCGGCCAGCGGGGCCTCGGGGCCGACGACGGTGAGGTCCACATGGTGGGCGCGGGCAGCAGCGGCCAGCCCGTCGATGTCGCCAGCGGCAATGGGCAGATTCTCGGCCACCTCGGCCGTGCCCGCGTTGCCGGGGGCTACGTAGACCCTGTCGACGCGCGGCGACCGGGCCAGCGCCCAGGCCAGGGCGTGCTCGCGGCCCCCCGAGCCGATGACCAGGATGTTCATGGATCACTGCCTTTCATGATCAGGTTGCACGGTCGCCTGGGGCACTGTTGTCATTGCGAGCGCCGGCGGCGCGAAGCAATCTCCAATCCGCGGCCTGGGGATTGCTTCGTCGGCTGCGGCCTCCTGTTCAGAGACTTGAGCGGTCGCCGGGCCAGGGACCGGGCCGGGAGCGAGCGGAGCTCAACGCCCGGCTGCCACCCCTGGTCGCAGCAAGTTCCTTTCCCTGGCACAGGGCTGCGCGAGCTCTGGGATACTCGCAATGACCAAGTGGCGCTGTCGTAGCAGGCGCACCACTCGAACGGCATCGGCCCTAGATGCCCAGCACGCGGCCAAAAGCCTCCTTCCGCTCGTCGGCAGGGCAGCCGACGGGGTACTCGCCGGTGAAGCAGGCCAGGCAGAAGCCCGCCGCCGGCCGGCCAACGCCCTTGAGCAGCCCATCGAGCGAGAGATAGCCCAGGCTGTCGACGCCCAGGTAGCGGCGGATTTGCTCTTCGCTGAGCCGGTGGGCGATGAGCTCCTCACGGGTGGCCATGTCGACGCCCATCATGCAGGGATGGCGGATGGGGGGCGACGAGACGCGCATGTGGATCTCGCGCGCGCCGGCCTGGCGCAGCATATCCACGATGGGCCGGCTGGTGTTGCCGCGCACGATGGAGTCGTCGACGACCACCACCCGGCGGCCCTCGAGGTTGCCAGGCAGGGGGTTGAACTTGAGCGCCACCCCCGCCTGGCGCAGCCGGTCGTCGGGCTGGATGAAGGTGCGGCCGATGTAGCGGTTCTTGATGAGCCCCTCGCTGTAGGGGATGCCCGACTCCCCGGCGTAGCCGATGGCGGCGGTGGTGGCCGAGTCGGGGATGCCCATCACCACGTCGGCCTCCACGGGGTGCTCGCGCGCCAGCACGCGGCCCAAACCGGCGCGCGCCTGGTAGATCCACTGCCCCTGCAGGATGCTGTCGGGCCGGGCAAAGTAGATGTACTCAAAGATGCAGAGAGCCTGAGGCTGGGCGACAGGCCCGCGCAGCGAGTGGAGGCCGCTCTCGTCGATGGCCACGACCTCACCCGCTTCGACCTCGCGCAGGTAGGTGGCGCCGACGGTGGCCAGGGCGCACGACTCCGATGCCACAACCCAGCCGCCATTCAGCCGCCCAAGGCAGAGCGGCCGGAAGCCCCAGGGGTCGCGTACGGCGTAGAGGGCGCGGGCCGTGAGGATGACGAGCGAGTAGGCCCCCTGTGCCTGGCCCATGAAGGCCTGGATGCGCTCCTCCCAGGTGGTGCCTGGCGCCCCGGCGAGCATCTGGGTGATGACTTCGCTGTCGGAGGTGGAGCTCAGGCCGACGCCGCGCTGCAAAAGCCGCGCCCTGAGCGCTGCCGCATTGACCAGGTTGCCGTTGTGGCCCACGGCCAGCGGCCCCAGCGCCGACTCGATGAGGTAGGGTTGGGCGTTGGGCAGGCGTGAGGAGCCCTTGGTCGAGTAGCGGTTGTGGCCGATGGCGATGTGGCCGGTGAGCGGCTGCAGCCGGTCCTCGGTAAAGACCTGGGCCACCAGCCCCATGCCCTTGTGCATCGTCACCCGCTGGCCGTCGGAAACGGCAATGCCGGCCGACTCCTGGCCCCGGTGCTGCAGGGCGTAGAGGCCGAAGAAGGTGATGCGGGCCACGTCTTCGCCGGGCCCATAGATGCCGAAAACGCCGCAGGCCTCGTGCAGCTCCATCCGTCCCTCATCTCTGCAGAATGGCGTCATCATCGGCCTCGATGCCGGCCGCAAGCCCGGCCTGGTAGGCAGCCACGCGCGCCCGCACGGCCGGCTCGGCCAGGCCCACCAGCTTGGCCGCCGCCAGCGCTGCCGCCTCGGGGTCGAGCACGACCAGTGGCGCCACGCCCTTGGGCATGCGCAGCGAAGAGTAGATATCGGCGCCGGCAAAGGCCTCGCCATAGGGCGGGCAGGCGATGACGGGTGCCGTCACCTGTGCGTCGACCAGGCCGCTCAGGGCGTTGGACCGACCGGCCACGGTGATATAGGCCGTGGCCCGGCCCGACTCTTCATAGCTTTGCAGCATGCGCAGGAGGTGCACCACGCTCTTGTGGGCCGACGCGATGCGCAGCTCGTAGGGCACGCCGAACTGCTCCAGCGCCTTGCCGATGCGCTCGGCAAAGGGAAGGTCCGCTTTCGAACCCATGATGATGGGGATGAGCATAGAGTCCTCTCCAGCAGAAAGGCCGGCGAGAGGGCGTGTTGCGTACTGCGTACTGCGTAACCTGTGTCGGAGAGGCGTGGGCGGCTGTTGAGAACGTTCCATGGCGTCATTGCGAGCGCCGGAGGCGCGAAGCAATTCCCAACCCGCGATGGAGGTCGCTTCGTCGTCGGCGGCCGCCTCCTCGCAATGACATCTCCACCTTCTCTCCTGGCCACAGGGCTGCGCGAGCCGTGGGCAACTCGGATCGCACTTGCGCCTCACGTTTTACGCATTACGTTTTACGCCTGACGCATCACCCCCGCCTCCCTCAAGTTCCTCTCCAGGCGCGGCGGCACCGGGTAGGCGCCGGGCACGAATGCTTCGCCGGCCAGCCGTTCGTACAGGTCGATGTAGCGCCCGGCCGTGCGTACGGCCAACTCCACATCCCAGGGTGGCGGTTCGCCCTCGCCGGTGTAGCCGCGCTCGGCGTACCAGAGGCGCACCACTTCCTTGTCGTAGCTATCGGGCTCTTCGCCGGCCGACAGGCGCGCCGGGTAGGTCTCGGCCAGCCAGAAGCGGCTGGAATCGGGGGTGTGTACCTCGTCGATCAGGTGCAGCTGGCCCTCCGACAGGCCGAACTCGTACTTGGTGTCGACCAGGATCAGGCCGGCGCGCCGCGCCACCTCGGTGCCAAATGCAAAGAGGGCCAGCGCCGCCTCTTCCATCTGACGGTAGATGGGGGCGGCGACGAGCCCCCGCTCGACGATCTCGGCACCGGTGATGCGCTCGTCGTGCCCGCCTGGGCCGGTGGCGCGAGTGGTGGGGGTGATGATGGGCTGAGGCAGGGGCTCGTTCTTGTGCAGGCCCTCGGGCAGCACGTGCCCGTAGAGCCGGCGCGCGCCGCGGCTGTAGTGGTACCAGAGCGAGGTCGTGGTGACGCCGGTGATGTAGCCGCGCACCACCATTTCCACCGGCAGCGCCTGGCACTCGCGCACCACGGCCGCGTTGGGGTCGGGCAGCGAGAGCAGATGGTTGGGCACGATGTCGTGGGTGCGTGCGAACCAGAAGGCCGAGAGCTGGTTCAGCACCTGCCCCTTGTAGGGCACCAGGCCCAGCACCCGGTCAAAGGCCGAAAGGCGGTCGGTGGTGATGAGCAGGCGCCGGCCGCCCTCCAGGCTGTAATAGTCGCGCACCTTGCCGTGCCGGCGCGGGCCCAGCCCGGGGAGCTCTGCCCGGTCAAAGGCGGCCGCTGCCGCCCGGCGCAACGCCGTTTCATCGATCACTGTGGCCTCCGTCGAGAATGCGCCGCGAGCATCGCTTGAGGCTTCTGCTCACCAGGCCCGTTGCGCTGCCCGCACTCCGTTGACGAATATCCCCAGCCCCAGCCCGCCGGCCTCGCCGCGCGTCCAGCGGGGGTGCTGGTAGGGAAAGATGTGGTCCTCGGGGTGGGGCATCAGGCCGAGGACGTTGCCTGCCGCGTTCGAGAGGCCCGCAATGTCGCCGGCCGAGCCGTTGGGGTTGGCCGGGTAGCCGGCGGGCCGGCCTGCCGCGTCGACGTAGGTCAGGGCCACCTGGCCGCCGGCGCGCAGGCGGGTGGCGAGCTCCGGGTCGGCCAGCGCCAGGTTGCCCTCGCCGTGGGCCACCGGCACGAAGAGCAGCCCCTCCAGCCCGCGGGTGAACAGGCAGACGCTTGCCGGCTCGGGGCGCAGGTACACCCAGCGGCACTCGAAATGGCCGGAGCGGTTGCGGGTGAGGGTCACGAGCCTCCCCACTTTCGTAGTGGCGACTTCAGCCGCTGCACCCGCCGCCTTGGCCCTGGTGGTGGCGGCTCCAGCCGCTTCGTCGGCCTGTGCGGGGCAGGGGACCGCGCCCAGGCCATCGAGCAGGCCGGCCTTGATCAGGGCCTGGAAGCCGTTGCAGATGCCGAGCACGGGCCGCCCGTCGGCCACAAAGCGCTGCAGGTCGTCGCCCAGCCTTTCCCTCAGGGCCAGCGCCCACAGGGTGCCGGCGCCCAGGTCATCGCCGTAGGAAAAGCCGCCGGGGAGTACCACGAAGCCATAGTCGAGCAGGCACCGCTCGCCGGCCAGGAGCTGGTTGAGGTGTACGATCTCGGGGTCGCTGCCAGCCAGGCGGCAGGCCAGAGCGGCCTCCCGGTCGCGGTTGGTGCCCGGGGCATGCAGGATGAGGGCCCGCACCTTCATGCGCTCTCCTCCTCCTGGGGGGCGCCCACCGGCGGGGTGGGAGCCGTCTGCCAGGCCCGGCGCAGGGCCTCCACCGGCAGGCTGAGCACCTCCTGCCCCGCCAGGCCGCGGATGGTCAGGCGCCGGCCGGGCTCCACCCGGCCGATGGGCGCGCAGGGCAGGCCGGCCATGGTGGCGCCAAAGGCCGCCTCGCTGCCCTGGCGCACCTCCACCAGGTAGCGCGCGTTCGACTCGGCGAAGAGGGCGGCCAGGTCGCTCTCTACCCCGGCGCGCGGTAGGGCGGCCAGGTCGAGGTACAGGCCGGTGTCGCCGGCCAGCGCCATCTCGGCCGCGGCCACGGCAATGCCGCCTTCGCTGCAGTCGTGGCAGGCGCGCACCCAGCCCGCCCGCATGCAGGCGTGGAGTGCCCGCGCCAGGGCCGGGCCCGCCGCCGCCGGCTGGGGCACGGTGCCTCCCCCCAGGCCGAGCAGCCTGTGCAGCGCCGATGCGCCGAGCTCGCGGCGCGTCTCGCCCAGGATGTAGAGGGCGTCGCCGGGCTGCTTGAGGTCCATGCTGACGGCTCGGGCCACATCGGGCACGATGCCCAACGACGAGATGAGCAGGGTGGGAGGGATGGCCACCCGCGCCCCCTGGCCGTCGTCGTACTCATTGTTCAGCGAGTCCTTGCCCGAGATGAAGGGCGCGCCATAGGCCACGGCGGCGTCGTGGGCGCCGCGAGCGGCCTGCACCAGAGCGCCCATCTGCTCGGGGCGTTCGGGGCTGCCCCAGCAAAAGTTGTCGAGGAGGGCGATGCGGGCCGGGTCGGCCCCCACGGCCACCACGTTGCGCACCGCCTCATCGACCGCGGCCACAGCCATGGCGTAGGGATCGGCGGCGCCGAAACGGGGCGCGATGCCACAGCCCACGGCCACGCCGAGCGAGCCCCCGGCCACCTCCGAAGGCACGAGTACCGCTGCGTCGCCGGGGCCGTCGGCGTGTGGCCCCACCAGCGGTTTGAGGGCCGTGCCGCCCTGCACTTCGTGGTCGTAGCGGCGGATCACCGCTTCTTTGCTGGCCACGTCGGGGTGGGCGAGCAGGCGGAGGAGGAGCTGGCCGGCATCGGCCTGGGGAAGCTGGGGCTCGGGGCGGGGTTCGCGCCGCCACACGGCCTGCAGGGTGCGGCGCGGCAGGCCGTGGTGGAGCAGGTCCATGGGCAGGTCGGCCACGGTCTCGTCGCCGTAGCGCACCACCAGGCGCCCGTCGGCGCGAAACTCGCCGATGTCGGTGGCCTCGACGTCGCGGGCGCGGCAGATCTCGAGCACCGCCTCGACGTGCTCGGGCGGCACGGCCAGCACCATGCGCTCCTGCGACTCCGAGAGCCAGATCTCCCAAGGCCTCAGGCCCTGATACTTGAGGGGCACCCGCTCGAGCTGGATGGTGGCGCCCACCCTGCGGCCCATCTCGCCCACCGCCGAGGAGAGGCCGCCGGCGCCGCAATCGGTGATGGCGGTGTAGAGACCGCGGTCGCGCGCGGCGAGTACCGCTTCGAGCACCAGCTTCTCGGTGATGGGGTTGCCAATCTGCACGGCGCCTGCGGCCAGGGCGCCCGTCTGGTGGGTGAGCTCGGCCGAAGAGAAGGTGGCGCCGTGCAAGCCGTCGCGGCCGGTGCGCCCGCCGATCACCAGCACGCGGTCGCCGGGGCGGGCATCGTTGCGGTGCAGCCCCTGGGGGGCGATGCCCACGCATCCGCAGAAGACGAGGGGGTTGGCCGTGTAACCCGGGTCGAAGAGGATGGCGCCGTTCACCGTGGGGATGCCCATCTTGTTGCCATAGTCCTCGATGCCGGCGATGACCCCCGAGCAGACGCGGCGGGGGTGGAGCACGCCGGGCGGCAGGCTGGAGAACGGCAGGTCCTGGGGGCCGAAGCAGAGCACGTCGGTATTGGCGATGGGCCGCGCCGAGACGCCGATGATGTCGCGCACCACGCCGCCCACGCCTGTGTTGGCGCCGCCAAAGGGCTCGAGGGCCGAGGGGTGGTTGTGGGTCTCGACTTTGAAGGAGAGCTCGTGGGCGCCGTCGAAATCGATGATGCCGGCGTTGTCGGCAAAGGCCGAACGGACCCAGGGGGCGGCAATGCGCTCGGTGGCGGCGCGGATGAAGGTGTCGAGCAAGCCGTCGATGCGCTCGCTCCGCACCAGCCGGCTGCCCTCGTACTCACGGTATTCGACGAGGGCCCGGAAGGTCTTGTGGACGCAGTGCTCCGACCAGGTCTGGGCCAGGGTCTCGAGTTCGACATCGGTGGGGTCGCGGCCGGCGCCGGCGAAGTGGCGCTGGATAGCCGCCATCTCGCCCGCGTCGAGCGAGAGGAGGCGCTCGCGGCTCAGGCGCGCCAGGGCCTGGGGCGAGGCGGCGCGCAGCGGCAGGGTCTCGACCCATGGCGTGGGGCGGGGCTGGCCCGCGCGCAGCGGCCGCACCGGGCCCAGGCGGTACGCCTGGATAAGCTCGTTGGCCAGGAGCGCCCGGGCAAAGCGGTGCAGGTCGGCCTCATCCAGCGAGCCGTAGACGACGTAGCGCCGGGCGGTAGCCGCCCAGGCCAGGCCCCCCACGCCCAGAAGGCGCGCTCCGGTGAGCAGGCTCTCGGCCACCGCGTCGGTCACGCCGGGCAGAAAGGCCACCTCCACCACCCGCGCGCCGGGTGGCGCGCCGGCCTCGCTCCCGTCGGAGGGCTCCCACCGGCAGCGCTCGACCACGGGGTCGGCCAGGAGGGCCTCGGCCAGGCGCTCCTGCTCGGCCTGGCTCAGCTGGCCCTCGAGGAAGTAGAGGGTGGCTGTCTCGATCCTTTCGATGCCGCCGATGCCCAGGGCGGCCGCTTCCGCCTGCACCTCTGCGCCCCGCCCATCGGGCTGGCCGGGCGCAGGGGTGACGCTCACCCGATAGAGCATAGCACCTCGGCTCCCATGCCTGCCTTGCAGGGCCGCTGGCAGTGCCGTGCGGCTTGGCGGCGGCCCGTTATGTTCCAACCGTGCAGCAAGCTTCACTCTCCGACCGGCGCCCGGTAGTTGGGCGCCTCCTTGGTAATGAAGACGCTGTGGGGATGGCTCTCGATGAGTCCCGAGTTGGTGATGCGCACAAAGCGGGCCTTCTGGCGCAGCTCGTCGAGGTTGGCCGCGCCCACGTAGCCCATGCCGTGCCGCAGGCCGCCCACCAGTTGGAACACCAGGTCGCCCAGGCGGCCCTTGTAGGGCACGCGGCCCTCGATGCCCTCGGGCACCACTTTGTGTGGCCCCTCGCCCGGGCCGGAGGCGTAGCGGTCGCGGGCAGGGCCGTTCATGGCGGCGAGGGAGCCCATGCCTCGATACTCCTTGAAGCTACGCCCCTCGTAGAGCACAATCTCGCCGGGGCTCTCATCGAGGCCGGCCAGCAGGCTGCCGAGCATGACGGTGTGGGCGCCCGCGGCCAGCGCTTTGACGATGTCGCCCGAGTACTTGATGCCGCCATCGGCGATGATGGGGATGCCGTAGGGGCGCGCGGCCTCGGCGCAGTCGGCCACGGCCGAGAGCTGGGGCACGCCCACGCCGGCCACGATGCGCGTGGTGCAGATGGAGCCGGCCCCCACCCCCACTTTGACGGCGTCGGCGCCGGCCTCGATCAGGTCGCGCGTGCCCTCGGCGGTGACGACGTTGCCGGCAACCACCGGCAGCGCGGGGTGCGCCGCTTTGATGCGCCGCACGGCGCTGAGCACGGCCTGGCTGTGGCCGTGGGAGGTGTCGACCACCACCACATCGACCCCGGCCGCCACCAGGGCTGCCAGGCGGGCCTCCAGGTCGGCCCCGACCCCCACCGCGGCGCCCACGCGCAGCCGGCCGCGCTGGTCGAGGGCTGCATGCGGGTAGTCGCGCTTCTTCTGGATGTCTTTGACCGTGATCAGCCCCTTGAGCCGGCCCTGCTCGTCGACCAGAGGCAGCTTCTCGATGCGGTGGGCCTGCAGGATGGCTTTGGCCTCGTCGAGGGTGGTGCCCAAGGGGGCGGTGATGAGCCCATCATGGGTCATGTAGGCGCTGACCGGCTCGCTCAGGTCTTCCACAAAGCGAATGTCGCGGTTGGTGAGGATGCCCACCAGCCGGCCATCGCCGGTGGTGATGGGGATGCCCGAGATGTGGTAGCGGGCCATGAGGGCTTCGGCCTCCGCGAGGGTGGCGGTGGGCGGCAGGGTGATGGGGTCGACGATCATGCCCGATTCCGAACGCTTGACCTTGTCGACCTCGGCAGCCTGGGCCTCGGGCGTCAGGTTGCGGTGGATGACGCCGATGCCGCCCTCGCGGGCCAGCGCAATGGCCAGGCGGGCTTCGGTGACGGTGTCCATCGCGGCAGACAGGAGGGGTATGGGGAGGGAGATCGTGGGGGTCAGAAGGGTAGTGATGTCGACCTCGGAGGGCAGCACCGAGGAGCGGCCCGGCACCAGGAGGACGTCGTCGAAGGTGAGAGCCTCGCGGGCGAGGCTGGCCAACCCATTCATCGCATCATCTCCCCTGCCATGCGGCGCGAAAGGGGTGCAGGCGCACCCAGGCAACCCGAGGGACGGAGCGAAGGCGGTGCGGAAAGGAAAAAAAGAAGCGGGCCGTCGGAAGGAACGGCCCTGTCGAGAGCAGCGGTGCTCTTCAATTGTGGTCAGCGTATCTTGGCCCAGTATAGCACAGGCCGCAGAGTGTGTCAATGGCCGATTCTGGTTGGACAGGGCTTTTTCAAAGTCGGCGTTATGTGTAGTCCGGACCCTTCGCAGGCCAGCATTCGCAGCGTTGTGAAGCCCGCAGAACCTGCTCAGGGTGACAATAACGGGACTTTGAAAAGGCCCTGCTGGTTGGAGGCATGCAAGGCGGGTCAGCGCCTGGGTGGCGGCCAGGCTTCTCGCTGGGCCGGCGCCCGGCTCCTGCCCAGGGCGAAATGGTTTCGCACCGGGTGCGGCGCGGACCATGTAGCCCGGTCCCTGGCGACCGCTGAAGTGTCCGAGCCGCAGGTTCTGCGGGCTTCACAATGCGGCGAATGCTGGCCTGCGAAGGGTCCGGACTACACATAACGCCGACTTTGAAAAAGCCTTGCCCTGGACGCCGAGAACGTTGACTTTTCCGACCCCCTCTGGTATATACACATGCCAAGCGGCGTTCACCGGTGGGGTTCTGCGGTTTCGCGTCTGACCTGGCGGCTCTGCAGGTGCCGCCCCTTGCGCACGGCTGGCCGACAGCAGGGGGAGGATGGTAAGCCATGCGTATGGAGCCTACGGCCGAGGACCAGACCCGGCGCCGGTACCGCTATGTGCTGCGGTACGTGCTGGCGGTGGGCGGCATGGAGTTCTTTGCCTTCAAGGTACTGGACCCGTACTACCTCCAGTTCATGACTACCGACCGGGGCCTGAACCTCTCTCCTACCCAGTTCGGCGCTTTTGTGTCGCTGGCGTCGGGCGTGACGCTGGCCACCGACTATCTCACCGGCGCCTTTGCCGACAAGCTGGGCCGCAGGACTTCCTGGGCCATTGCCATGTTCCTCTACGGCGGCGGCATGCTCTGGCTCAGCAGCGTGAACGGGTTCGTCGCCGCGCTCGCCACCGCGGTCTGCATGGGCGCCTGCTCCGCCTTTGCCAGCGGTGCGCGCGAGGCCTGGCTGTACGATACTGTCGGCGAGGAGGGCATGCGCCAAGGGTTCGGCAAGCTCTACCTCTATGGGGTGCCAATGGCGGTCGCGGGCGCCCTGGTGGCGACTGCCCTGGGCGCCTTGGGGAGCGTCCGCATCCCCATTGCCGCGACCGGGCTGCTCGTGCTGGCCGACGGCCTGTTCATCCTGACCTTTCCGGAGAACTATGGCGGTGCGAGCTCGCGCAGTTGGCTCGAGGTCATGAAGGCCGGGGCGCGCCAGTTCCTGCGAAGCCGCATCCTCTGGCTCACCGCGCTGCAGAGCTTTTTCATGACCTTGCCCGTGTGGATCACGTCGGCCTGGTGGGTCACCTATCTCAGTACAGAATTCCACGTCGACGTGGCAGGTGTCGCGCTCGCCTTCGGCATCACCGCCACTGCCGCAGCCGTCGCTGGGGCCTGCCTGGCTCGGATGAGGGCGACCGAGTATACGCGCCTGATCCTCTACCCCACGCTGCTGATGGCCGTGGCTTTCCTGCTCATGCCGCTCGCGCCGAGCCCGGCGCTCTTTGTGCCGCTCGTGATGGCCGCCATTGCCTGCGGCTACTTTCGGACGAGCGGCATCACGTTGCTCGAGAACGAGCAAATCGCCGAGGAACGCGCGACCGCCCTCTCCTTCTTGAGCAGCCTGCGCAGCGGCTTCTGGATGGCCGGCCCCATGCTCTGGGCGGCCTTGATCGGCCGGGTGGGGCTCAAGGTCACCTTCGCCTGCGCGGCGGTTGCCTGCGCGCTCTCGCTGGGCATTCTCGCCGGCACGCTGCGGCTGAGGAAGGTTGCGCGTGGCGCGCCCTGAGGCATAGCCTGACCGGGCGCAGCCGGCGGCCCGTCGCGCGCTTGACCCGCCCCATTCTCCTCCTATAATGGCCCTGGATGAACCCTGAGGAGGTGGTGGGCATGGGGCTGGCGGTGCGGACCCTGGTGGTGGGCAGGCTGGAGACGAACTGTTACCTGGCGAGCTGCCAGGAGACGAAGGAGGCCCTGGTGATCGACCCGGGCGACGACGCCGACGTGATCCTGGGCGCCATCGAGCAAGATAGGCTCACGGTGCGCCTGATCGTCGACACCCACGCCCACTTTGACCACGTGACGGCCAATGCCGCCATCCAGAAAGCCACGGGCGCGCCCATCGCCATCGGCCGGCTCGACGCGGGGGCGCTCTCGCGGCCGGTGCAGATCGCCGGCCTCCTGATGATGGGTGCGGCCAGCCCGCCTGCCAACCGGCTGCTGGATGACAACGAAGAGATTGTGGTAGGAAAGCAGACGCTGCGTGTGCTCTTTACGCCGGGCCATACGCCGGGCGGCATCTCGCTCTACTATGCGCCCGCGCCGCTCGTCTTTAGCGGCGACTCCCTCTTCCGCATGGGCATCGGCCGCACCGACTTGTGGGGCGGCGACTATGCCACCCTCATCCACTCCATCCGCACGCGCCTCTTCACCCTGCCCGACAACACCATCGTCTACCCCGGCCACGGCCCGGCGACGACCATCGGCGAGGAAAAGAGGACCAACCCGTTTGTCACGGGGCAAGGGGACTAGCGGACCAGAGGAAACTGGGGGAACTGGAGGAACTGGAGGAACTCGGGGGATGGGAGCGTGCCCCTCGCTGGCCCCTCAGTTCCCTTCCACCATCGCGTAGCCCTCTCCGAGGATCGCCCTCCCCTCCGGCCCGTACACAAAGTCGATCAGGTCCTTGGCCTTGCCCGAGATGGCCGTGGGGGTGACGATGACCAGCGGGTAGGTGAGCGGGTACGCTCCGGAGGCTACAGCGGCAGGCTCGCAGGGGGCGGCATCGATGGTGAGGGCTTTGACCCCATCGCCGACCCACGAGGCCCCCACGTAGCCGATGGCCTCGGGGTGAGTGGCCACGTACCCGGCCACGGCTTCGTCGCTGGGCATGACGATGGCGGTGCCGGCGATGGTGCCGCCACGCAAGGCCTGCTGCTCGATGCATTCGCGCAGGGGCGCACCGGCCTCGCGGCTCACCAGGCGCAGCGTCAGGTCCTCGCCGCCCAGATTGGCCCACTGGGTCTCGACGCCGGCGAAGGCGCGGCGCACCTGGTCGAGGCTGAGGTTGGCCACCGGGTTGGCCGCGTTGACGATGATGGCAATGGCGCCGGTGCCCACCGGCCAGGCGCGCAGGCGCGGGCGGGTGGTCTCCGGGTCCAGAGCCTCTGCGGGGTCGAGGGTGCGCTCGATGAAGGCCAGGTCGGCCTCGCCGGTGGCCACGGCCTCGAGCGCCCCCGCCGCGTTGCGTTCGCTGGTCTCGACGGTCATGTAGCTGCGGTGCGCATGATAGCGCTCGCTCAGCGCGGCCAAGAGCGGGGCCGCCGATGGGGGCACGATCACGCGCAGTCGCTCCGGCGCGGGCGGTTTGGGCGGCGGCGTGCAGGCGAGGAGGGCAGGCGAGAGGGCCAGGCCGAGGAGCGCGCCCATCAGGAAACGGGCAAGGCGAGATGCTCTCCCAGGGTCCAAGGGTTCACCACCACGGGCAGTGCGGCCAACGGGCCCACGGGCCCGTTGGCCGCACCCCTATGCTGCTAGGGCGAACACGATGCCCAGCACGCCCACGGCAGCGCAATAGATAGCGAAGGGCAGCAGGCTGTGTCGCTGCAGGTAGCGGAGCAGCGCGCGGATGACCAGGTAGCCGCTGATCGATGCGGCCAGGAAGCCGACCACGAGAGGGCCCAGGACCTGGCCGAGGCCACCGGCCGTGGCCAGCTTGACGAGTTGCAGCCCGCCCGCGCCGGCAATGACCGGCGTGCCCAGCAGGAAGGAGAAGCGGGCGGCGTCGGCCCGGGAAAAGCCCGAGAAGCGGCCGGCGGCCATGGTGGCACCCGAGCGCGAGATGCCCGGCGCAATGGCCAACCCCTGCGCCACGCCGATGAACAGGGCCTGCGCAGGGCCAATGCTCTCCAGGCGGCGCGGTGCGCTCGCCCAGCGTTCAGAGGCCCAGAGGAGGACCGCCGTGACGATGAGCAGCGCCGAGACGCGGCCCGGCGAGCCAAAGAGCGCGGTAAAGAAATCCTCCGCGGCCAGGCCCAGCACCACAGCCGGGATGGTGCCGATGATCAGCGCCCATGCCACCGCGCTCTGCCCCACAGCCGCGTGAGGCGCATCCCCCGGCGCGGCGACGCTGCTTACAACATCGCCCGCCGGGGCGGCCACGCGCCGGCGCAGGCTGGCCAGCCAATCGACGGCCAGGGTGACCCAATCGCGCCAGAAGACGCCCAAGACGGCTGCCAGGGTGCCCAGGTGCAACACGGTGTCGAAGGCGACGCCGGGCTGGGGCCAGCCCAAGAGCCAGGGCACGAGCACCAGGTGGGCTGAGCTGGAGACGGGGATGAATTCGGTCAGCCCCTGCACCAGCCCAAGGATGACGGCCTGAATCAGGCTCACATGTACCCCCTTCTCTGCGCGGTTCCGGGGCGGTTCCCGAACCGCCCCTACATTGACCTGCGGCGCCGGGGGCGGTTCCCGAACCGCCCCTACGTTGACCTGCGGCGCCGGTAGAGTTCGGCGCTGCGCAGGCGGACCTCCTCTTCTACCGGCGTGTACTCGGCCAGGAAGGACTCTTTGAGGCTGGCGAAGCGGTCCTCGGCGATGGCGGCGCGAATCTCGGCCATGAGGCCCACCAGGAAGGTCACGTTGTGGATGGTGTTGAGCACCAGGCCCAGCACTTCGCCTGCCTGAAGGAGGTGCCGGAGGTAGGCTCGCGAAAAGTGTTGGCAGGTGTAGCAGCCGCAGTGCTCGTCGATGGGGGCCGGGTCGGTGGCGAACTGGGCGTTGCGCAGGTTCAGCCGGCCGTGGCGGGTGAAGACGGCGCCATTCCGTGCCAGGCGCGTGGGCAGGACGCTATCGAAGAGGTCGATGCCCCGGCTCACGCCCTCGAAGAGGTCCTCGGGGGCACCCACGCCCATCAGGTAGCGCGGCCGGGTGGCGGGCAGGCAGGGCACCGTCACCTCCAGCATCTGCCACATCAGCTCCTTGGGCTCGCCCACGCTCAGGCCGCCGATGCCGTAGCCGGCGAAGGGCATTTCGCTCAGCGTGTACGCCGATTCCACCCGCAGGTCGGCGTAGGCGCCGCCCTGCACGATGCCAAAGAGCGCCTGGTCCGGGCGTTTGTGGGCCACCAGGCAGCGCTCGGCCCACTGGTGGGTGCGGCGCATGGCCTCCTCGGCCTGGGCACGGTCGAGGGGCAGCGAGCACTGGTCGAAGGCCATGATGATATCGGCGCCCAGCAACTCTTCGACCTCGATGGCCTTCTCGGGCGTCATCAAGTGCTCCGAACCGTCGATGGGCGAGCGAAAGAGCACCCCTTCGTCGTTGACCCGGCGCAGGTTCTCGAGGCTGAAGACCTGGAAGCCGCCCGAGTCGGTGAGGACGGGGTGGGGCCAGGCCATGAAGCGGTGCAGGCCGCCCAGGCGCGCCACCGTCTCGGCGCCGGGGCGCAGGTAGAGATGGAAGGCGTTGGCCAGCACCATCGATGCGCCAGTCTCTTCGACCTGGCGCGGCGTCAGGGTTTTCACCGTGGCCTGCGTGCCCACCGGGGCAAAGACGGGCGTCTCGACCGCGCCATGGGGCGTGTCCATGCGCCCCAGGCGGGCACGGGTGCTGCGGTCCTGCTTGTGGATGGTGAACCGGAAGGGCGTCTGCACTGGCCTTCACACCTCCGCCTCTCTCGTCGCCTGCCGTGCAAGCAGGGGCTATTATATCTCGCCTGGCGCGGGCGGGCAAAGCGGATGATCCGGGCAAGCCGCAGCGCAGCCTGCGGAACGCTGTCGCCGCGCCCGCGTTTTTAAGGCTAGCCAGCCCGATTCGCCGCCCTACCTGGTGCGAATGGTGCTATAATAGGAGCGAGCTGCTATCCTCAGGTCTCACCCCTTGCTGGATCGGAGTCGCGTAGGCCGGGTTTCTGGCCCGGCAGTGCCATACCCATCACCATCGGAGCAGGCGATGTCCTCCTTCGTTCACCTCCACGTACACAGCGAGTACTCGCTGCTCGACGGCCTGGCCCGTGTGGAGCCGTTGGCCGCTCGCGCCAGGGAATTGGGCATGGATGCCCTGGCCATCACCGACCACGGCGTGATGTTCGGGGCGGTCGAGTTCACCAAGGCCGCCAAGGCCAACGGCATCCGCCCCATCATCGGCTGTGAGATGTATGTGGCGCCGCGCAGCCGCCTGCAGAAGGACCCCCGGCTCGACACCAACCCCTACCATCTGGTGCTGCTGGCGCGCAACGAAGAGGGCTACCACAACCTGATCCAACTCTGCACCGCCGCCCAATTGGAAGGCTTTTACTACCGCCCGCGCATCGACGCCGAGCTCCTGGCCGAGCACGCTGGCGGGCTGGTGGCCCTGTCGGCGTGCGAGTCGGGCGAGGTGCCGCGCCTGATCCTGCAGAAGAAGCTTGCCGAGGCGGAGGCGCGCGCCCGCTGGCATCAGGAGCTCTTTGGCCCCGACCACTATTACCTGGAGTTGCAGCGCCACGAGGGCCTGCCCGAGCTGGTCGAGTTGAACGCCACCCTGGCTGAGATTGGGCGCCGGCTCCACATCCCCCTGGTGGCCACCAACGACTCGCACTATGTGTTGCCCCAGGACGCGGCTGCCCACGAGGTGTTGCTCTGCATCCAGACCAACACCACCCTGGGCGATCCCAAGCGCCTGCGCATGGCCGGCAACGACTATTACCTGCGCGGGCCCGACGAGATGGCGGCGCTGTTCAAAGAGTACCCGGAAGCCATCGAGAACACCCTGCGCGTAGCCGAGGCGTGCCAGTTCAAGATCGAGAGCCACGGCTACCACCTGCCGGCCTTCGAGGTGCCCGAGGGTGAGACGCCCGAGAGCTATCTGCGCCGGCTGTGCGTGGAGGGCCTGCACCGCCGCTACGCCCAGGTCACGCCCGAGCTGGAGGCGCGCCTGGAGCATGAGCTGGCGGTCATCCACCAGATGGGCTTCGACACCTACTTCCTCATCGTGTGGGACCTGGTGCGCTTTGCCAAGGAGAGGGGCATCCTGGTGGGGCCGGGGCGCGGCTCGGCGGCGGGCAGCCTGGTGTCGTACTGCCTGCGCATCACCGAGCTGGAGCCGACCTCGAACGGGCTGATCTTCGAGCGTTTCCTCAACCCCGGCCGCGTGACCATGCCCGATATCGACCTCGACTTTCCCGACGATCGCCGCGAGGAGCTGATCGCCTACGCCATCCAAAAGTACGGGCAGGATAGGGTCGCTCAGATTGCGACCTTTGGCACCATGGCTGCGCGCGCGGCCATCCGCGATGCCGGCAGGGCCATGGGCATGCCGCTCAACGAGGTGGACCGCATCGCCAAGATGGTGCCAGGGGGCCCGAAGGTGACCATCGCCAGCGCGCTGGAAGAGTCGGCCGAGCTCCGGCAGGAGTACGAGTCGACCGACTATGTGCGCGAATTGGTCGACAAGGCCAGGGCGCTGGAGGGAGTCTCGCGCCACGCGTCGACCCACGCTGCCGGCGTGGTGATCGCCGACCGGCCGCTGACCGAGTACGTGCCCCTGGCGCTGGCGCCCCGCGGTGAGGGCCAGGTCACCCAGTACGGCATGGAGGCACTGGAGCAGATCGGCCTGCTCAAGATCGACTTTCTCGGGCTTTCGACCCTCACCATCATCGACCGTTGCCTCAAGAATATCCGGGCCACGCAGGGCATCGAGATCAAGCCGGCCGAGATCCCCCTCGACGACCCGGCCATCTACCAGCTCCTGAGCTCGGGCGAGGTGACCGGCATCTTCCAGGTGGAAAGCTCGGGCATGCGCAAGGCCCTGCGCGATATGCAGCCGACGGTCTTTGAGGATATCGTCGTCCTGCTCTCGCTCTACCGGCCGGGCCCCATGCAGTACATCGAGAACTATATCGCGCGCAAGCAGGGGCGCGAGGAGGTCACCTACCGCCACCCGGCCCTGGAGCCCATCCTGAAAGACACCTACGGCATCATCGTCTATCAGGAGCAGATCATCCGCATGGCTACCGACCTGGCCGGCTACTCGAGCGCCGAGGCCGACCTGATGCGCCGCGCGGTGGGCAAGAAGAAAGCCAAGGACCTGCAGGAGCAGCGGGCCAAGTTCGTGGCGGGCGCGGTAGCGCGGGGCATCCCTGAAGAGGCCGCCAACCTCATCATGGATGACATCGAGTTCTTTGCCAACTATGGCTTCAACAAGGCCCACAGCGCCGCCTACGCCGTGATCACCTGCCAGACGGCCTACCTCAAGGCCCACTTCCCCGTGGAGTACATGGCGGCGATGCTCTCGGTGGAGCGGGGGAACATCGAAAAGGTGGCCGCGCTGGTGGCCGAGTGCCGGCGGCTGGGCATCGACGTGCTGCCGCCCGATGTCAACCGCAGCGGGCTGGATTTCACCATCGAGCCTGTGGCGCGGCCCAGGCCCGCGCAACGGCCGGACCAGGAGGGACCGGCGCCCGCTCCGCAGGCCAAGGCCATCCGTTTCGGCCTGGCCGCCATCAAGAACGTGGGCGAGGGGCCGGTGGAACTCATCCTGAAGGCGCGGGGCGAACGCCCCTTCACTTCCATCGATGATTTCTGCCAGCGGGTGGACCTGCGCCAGGTGAACAAACGCGTGCTCGAATGCCTGATCAAGGTGGGCATTTTCGACAGCCTGGCCGGCCGCGGCCAACTGCTCGCCGCGCTCGACCACATGGTGGCTGCCAGCCAGGAGGCGCACGCGGCGCGCGAGGCGGGCCAGCTGAGCCTGTTCGGGGTCGCCAGCGCCGCTGCCGTCAGCTTCCTTGCGCTGCCCCAGGTGCGGCCGGTGCCCCGCAAGGAGCAGTTGGCGTGGGAGAAGGAGCTCTTGGGGCTGTATGTGTCGGAGAGCCCGCTGAGCCTGTTGCCCCTCAACCAGGAGCACATCACCCGCACCGACCAGGTGGATGAGGCGCTGAAAGGCCGGCGCATCCAGCTCATGGGCCTGGTGGCTGCGGTGCGCACCATCCTCACCAAGAAGGGCGACCCCATGGCCTTTGTGCAGTTGGAGGACCCGGCGGGGTCGATCGAGGTGGTCGTCTTCCCGCGGCTGTACGAGGAGACGCGCGAGCTGTGGGCCGAGGACCGGCTGGTGGTGGTGAAAGGCAAGGCCGATATGCGCGAGGGCCGGCCCAGCCTGATCTGCGATGCAGCCCGCGAGTACGATCCGCGCATCGATGGCACGAGCGCGCAGCCGCCGGCGGCCCCGGGGGTGCCTGAGCCGCCCGAAGCCCGTCCGGCCGCTGCCGAGCCTGCCGGCCCCATCGCCCTGCCGCCCGAGGCGGGCTACGAAGAGCCCCCCGTGCCGCCCCCCGGCCTCGACGCCCCGCCCGTACCGCGGGCGAAGCCACGCCACCTGCACATCACCTTCCGGCGCAGCGGCGATGACGAGCGCGATGCCCGCAAGCTGGGCGAGGTGTACCGCATGCTCATCGCCCGGCCCGGGGATGTGCCCTTCTACTTCTACATCCCCAGCGCCAAGGGCAAGGTGCAGCTCGAGTTCCCCAACGTGACCACCGCCTATTCGGAAACGCTGCGCGACGAGCTGTTGGCGCGCTTCACCAGTGACCTTCTCGCCGTCGAATGGGCCTCGTAAGGGGCCTTAGGAGCATCCTTGTCTCCACCCGAATCCGTGGTAGAATAGGCCCAAGCGATGGCATTTTCCGGTGAGTCGAGCCCAAGGTCCGTGAGGTTGCCCGGATGCGCCCCTTCTACTGGCTTGCCCGTGGTTTGCTAGCGGTGTTCTACCGTGTGTGCTCGCGCTATGAGGTGGTGGGGGCCGAGAACCTGCCCCCAGGTGGGCCACTGATCCTGGCCATGAACCACATTCACATGTTGGATGCCCCTGCGGTGATGGTGGCCATGCCCTGGCAGGTGTCGCTCTTTGCTGCCCGCAAGTGGGCGAGCCGGCCGCTGGGCGTGTTGCTGCGCGCGGCGGGGGCCTGGTTCATCAACCGTGGCGAGGTCGACCGGCGGGCGCTGCGCAAGGCGCTGGGCGTGCTGAGGCGCGGGGGCGTGTTCGGCATTGCGCCGGAGGGCACGCGCAGCCCCACGCGCCAGCTGCAGGCGGCGCGTGGGGGCGTGGCCTACCTGGCCTACCTGTCGGGAGCGCCGATCCTGCCGGTGGCAGTGACGGGCGTGGAGCACGTTTTCCCCTCACTCCTCCGTTTGCGGCGCGCCCGGGTGCGCGTTGCCGTGGGCCGGCCTTTCAAGCTGCCGCCGCTCGACCACAAGCCGCGCTCTGAAGAGTTGCTGGAGCTGGCCGACGACGTGATGCTGCGGCTGGCCGAGTTGCTGCCGCCCGAGTACCGCGGGGTGTATGGCGGCGGCACACGGCTGCTCGAGCGCACGCCGGCGCCCCAGGGCTGACAACGAAGGAGCTGGCGGAACCAGCGGAACTGGAGGGACTGATGGGCACCTCTGTGGTCCCCTCAGTTCCGTCAGTTCCTCCAGTTCCTTGAACACTCGAACGTGAGGTGTGTGATGCCGGTGCTGGTGGATGTTCAGGTTGCTCCCCAGTACGAGACGTTGGTCGATCAGGCCCTGCTGCGCCAGGCTGTGGCAGCCACCGTGCAGCACCAGGGCCTGCAGGAAGATACCGAGGTCACGCTGGTCATCACCGACGACGAGGGAATCCGCACCCTGAATTTCGAGTTTCGCGATCTGGATATGCCGACCGACGTCTTGGCGTTCCCCGGGACGCTCGACGAGAACTTTGTCACGCCAGAGGGCTACTCGGGCTACCTGGGCGACGTGGTCATCTCGTACCCCAGGGCCGAGGAGCAGGCGCACCTGGCGGGGCACCCGGTGGAGCGCGAGCTGCAGCTCTTGACGATCCATGGCGTTTTGCACCTGATGGGCTTCGACGATGCCGACGAAGCCGGTTGGCGCCGGATGATGGAGGTCCAGGACGAGATCCTGGCCTCGCTCGCTCCGGTGCCTTCTTCCAAGGGGGGAACACAAGGTGAGCAGGAGGGTTCTGCTATCGGGCAATGAGGCCGTCGCGCGCGGAGCCTGGGAGAGTGGCGTGCGGGTGGCAGCAGCCTACCCCGGCACGCCGAGCACCGAAATCCTGGAGAGCCTGGTTGGCTATCCGGAGGTAACGGCCGAGTGGGCGCCCAACGAGAAGGTGGCCCTGGATGTGGCCATCGGCGCCGCCTACGCGGGGGTGCGGGCCATGGCCGTCATGAAGCACGTGGGTGTGAACGTGGCGGCCGACTCCCTCTTCTACGCCTCCATGACCGGGATGGAGGCTGGGCTGGTGGTCGTCTCGGCCGACGACCCCGAGATGCACAGCTCGCAGAACGAGCAGGATAACCGACGCTACTGCAAGTTTGCGCGCATCCCTTGCCTCGAGCCCAGCGACAGCCAGGAGGCCAAGGACCTGGTGGGGCTGGCGCTGGAGCTGAGCGAAGAGTTCGACACGCCGGTGATGTTGCGGCCCACCACCCGCATCGCGCATTCGAGCACCGTGGTCGAGCTGGGCGAACGTGCGCCCGAGAGGGATGTGCCCGGCCCCTACCACATCGACCCCGCCAAGTACGTCATGGTGCCCGGCAACGCCCGGCGCCGCCACCCGATCATCGAGGAACGGATGGGCCGCATCGCCCGGCGCGCGGAGGAGCTGCCCTGCAACCGGGTGGAGTGGCGCGACCGTGCCCTGGGCATTGTGACCTGCGGCGTGGCCTACCAGTATGCCCGCGAAGTCTTCCCCCAAGCCTCCATCCTGCGTCTCGGCATGACCTACCCCATCCCCGCCGGGCTGGTGCGCCGCTTTGCCGAGGGGGTCAGGCGGCTGGTGGTGTTGGAAGAGCTGGACCCCTTCCTGGAGGAAGAGATCCGGCTCCTGGGCCTCGAGGTGGAGGGCAAAGCGATCTTCCCGCGCTGCGGCGAGCTGAACCCGGCCATCGTGCGCGAGCGGGCCATCGAGGCGGGCCTGCTGCCCGAGGGCGCGCGGCTGCCACAGGCCAGCCTCTCGCTGCCGCCCCTGCCACCCCGGCCGCCGATCCTCTGCCCGGGCTGCCCCCACCGGGCCGTGTTCCATGTGTTGCGCAAGCTCAAGCTGGTCGTCAACGGCGATATCGGCTGCTACACGCTGGCCTTCCAGCCCCCGCAGAGCGCCCTGCACACCTGCGGTTGCATGGGCGCCTCCATCGGCGTGGCCCACGGAGTGGCGCGTGCCGGGCTGGCGCAGAAGAACGTGGCCGTCATCGGCGACTCGACCTTCTTCCACTCGGGCATCCCCGCCCTCCTGAACGTGGCCTACAACCGCGGCACGGCCGCCACCATCATCCTCGACAATGGCACCACCGCCATGACCGGCCATCAGGATCACCCTGGCACTGGCCGCACCCTGCGCGGGGAAAAGACGGTGCGGGTGGAACCGGAAGCCGTGGCGCGAAGCCTGGGCATCGAGCGGGTGTACACCGTGGATAGCTACGATCTACAGGCCGTGGAGCAGGCGGTGCGACAGGCGATCGACGGCGACGGGCCGGCGGTGGTCGTGGCGCGCCGCGCCTGCGCACTGCTGCCCGAGGCGCGCAAAACCTGGCACGCGCTCGCGGTGGATGCCCAGCGCTGCAACGGCTGCGGCCTCTGCCTGCAGATTGGCTGCCCCGCCCTCATGCGCAGCGAGCTGAAGGCAGCCTCGGGCCGCGCCCTGGTGCGCATCGACCCACTCATGTGCACGGGCTGCGAGACCTGCGCGCAGGTGTGCAACCGGGGCGCAATTGGGACGAAGTGAGGGAACCGAAGGAACTGGAGAACTGGGGGAGAGCAGTGTCTCAGTTCCATCAGTTCCTCCGGTTCCTTCAGTTCCGTTCTTTTTGGGAGGTCTCTGGTGACCAAGCTGGACTTTCTTCTGGTGGGCGTAGGCGGCCAGGGCACGCTCCTGGCCAGCGACGTGCTCGCCGACACGGGGTTGCGTGCGGGCTATGACGTGAAAAAGTCCGAGGTGCACGGCATGGCGCAGCGCGGCGGCAGCGTGACCAGCCATGTGCGCTGGGCCGAGCACGTCTACTCACCGCTGATCGGCCGCGGCGAGGTCGATCTGATGTTGGCTTTTGAGAAGCTCGAGGCGGTGCGCTTTGCCGGCTTTTTGCGGCCGGGTGGCGTGGCCGTCGTGAACGACCAGGCGATCCTGCCGGTGTCGGTCAGCGCGGGCACCGATGTGTACCCCGACGACGGAGAGGTGCGCCGGGTGTTGGGCGCGGTGGCGGGCCGGGTGCACATGGTGGCCGGCCTGGCCATCGCTGAGCGCCTCGGCAACGCCCGCGCCAGCAACGTGGTGTTGCTGGGGGCCCTCTCGCGCCTGGTCGACGTGCCGGCGGAGCTGTGGCTCGAGTCGATTGCCCAACGGGTGCCCCCGCCAACGCTGGAGGTCAATCGGGCGGCATTCATGGCCGGCCGCGAGGCGATTGGGGCCATCCCCACTGCTTGATCTCCGCCATACCCTGCACTGGTACGCAGCTTGCTGGGCCCGTAGGCACCGGCAGGCAGCGCGCGTTTGTCAAGCCGAGGGTGGGCGTATCCTGCATCTGCAACGGAGATTTTCAGGATTCCCGCACAACTCTTGACATAGATACACAAGTGTGTTATAATGAGCACGGTTTGGCGAGCGATGCCCACAAATGGCGTGGGCGTTTTCCGCGGAGACGGGAGGAAGTTGTTCCGAGGTTGAGGAGTGCCATCGGACGTTGACCCGGAACCGAATACGGGTTGTGTTCTCCATGCGTCAAATCAGGTCCGCCGATGGGGTTCAACCGCGGCGGATTCTGTGTGCCAAGAGGGAGTTGAGCGGCACAGATTATCATCCGGGTTATGCCCGGCTGCTGGGATGGGTAGTGTCGATGGGCAAAGTGGAAGTGACTGAGAAGAACAACAAAGAGGCGGCGAAGCAGGCGCTGCTGAGCAAGGCGGAGCAACAGGGGTGTCTGACGCTTGACGATATGATGGAAGCCTTTCCAGAGGCTGAGGAGAACCTCGCTGAGCTCGAGGATCTGCTGATCTACCTCAACGAAGAAGGCATCCAGATCGTCTACGACGAGGAGGCTAAGGAAGAGGTGAAGGCAGAGGCGGCCGAGCAAGAAGAGGAGGAGATCCTCGACCTCAGCGAGATTGCGAGCGACGATACCATCAGCCTCTACCTCAAAGAGATGGCGCGGGTGCCTCTGCTGACCGCCGAAGAGGAGATCCGGCTGGCCAAGCAGTATGAGCAGGGCCGCAACGCGCGCCGGCGCATCGCCAAGAACGGCCTCGAGCCGGAGGAACGCGAGCGGTTGGAGGCCGTGGTCGAGCGCGGCGAAGCAGCCCGGGCGCACCTGATCAAGGCCAATACGCGGCTGGTGGTGAGTATCGCCAAGCGCTACCTGGGCCAGGGCGTGCCGTTCCTCGACCTGATCCAGGAGGGGAACCTGGGGCTCATCAAGGCGGTGGAAAAGTTCGACTATCGCCGTGGCCACCGCTTCAGCACCTACGCCACCTGGTGGATCCGTCAGGCGATCACCCGCGCGCTGGCCGACCAGGGCCGCGTCATCCGCCTGCCCGTGCACCTGAGCGACCGCATCCGCAAGGTGTACCAGACGTCGCAGCAACTGGAGCAGGATTGGGGGCGCCAGCCGACCCCTGAGGAGATCGCCAGCGAGCTCGGCCTGCCGCCGCAGAAGGTGCAGTGGATGCTCAAGGTTTCGCAGCGGCCCCTGTCGCTGGAAAAGCCGGTGGGCGAGGAGGAGGACAGCGAGCTGGGCAGCTTTATCGAAGACTCGAGCTCGCCCACGCCAACCGACTCGGCCTACCATCACCTGCTGCAGGAAAAGCTGGAAGACATCCTCACCAGCCTGACGCCGCGCGAGGCGCGCATCCTGCGCCTGCGCTTTGGCTTGCAGGATGGCCGCAGTTATACGCTGGAAGAGGTCGGGCAAAAGTTCGGGCTCACGCGCGAGCGCATCCGGCAGATCGAACATGAGGCGCTGGACCGCTTGCGCCACCCGAGCCGGAGCCGCCAGCTGCGCGATTATCTCATGTAAGGGCCCCTCCGCCAGGAGAGGACCCCTGCGCAGAGAGGCAGGGCCCCCCCCACGGGGGGGCCGCCCCCCCTCCGGGGGGCCCCCCCCGGGGCGCCCCCCCCCCCCCCCCCCGGGACCCGGGGCGTGTTTGCCCTCCCCCCCGGCGAGGCCCCGTCCCTCTT
>Ga0078972_1004745_pt1 | contig 36337 bp, 35 predicted proteins | sample YelNatPaOPGAMG01_FD_67568 | JGI IMG/M metagenome (GOLD analysis project Ga0078972, IMG submission 67568) | Hot spring thermophilic microbial communities from Obsidian Pool, Yellowstone National Park, USA - OP-RAMG-01 (SPADES assembly) (version 2) | ecosystem: Environmental > Aquatic > Thermal...
CAAAACCTTTCAACTCATCAACAAGAGCACTCGCATCCATCAAAGCAAGCCCTAAAACATCCAAAACACCCTCAACCCTCCGGATAACCTCACGAACACCCAAAGCTAAAGCCCAAGATAAAAACGGCAACCACTAAAGAAAAACTTTTACTGCAATTTAAAAGCCAGAAACACAAAATAATAAACGTAAAGGAGGACGAAAAGAAAAATGCCAAAACCTGGAATGACAGGCATATGCCTAAAAACAGAAGTCGCACAGCTACTCAGAACTAAAGCAAAAGAAGCTAAAATGGGAATAAACGACTTTTTAATGGCTCTTTTAATGAAAACGCCCCAAAATAGTCCTTCTAAGCCGGAGATCCCGGGTTCAAATCCCGGCGGGCCCGTTTCGAATTTCTTGTGTTTTTCAAGCGGAAATTTTAAATTAGTAGTGCAATAATAATTGGTAAACACTTTAATGTTTAACTAGTCAGTGTATAAGGGATTGTTATGAGCACACATGTAGACGAGTTGAAGCTTCGCTTGATGACCATCGAGATGCTTAGAACCGCCAAATATAAGCGAAATATTACTTATCGTGAGTTAGCCTCCAAGACTGGTTTGCCCGTTACGGTCTTGAGCAGATACGCTAAAGGGCATGTTTTGCCAAACACTGCGCGGGCTAGACAACTTTGGAAGGTTTTAACTAGGCTTGTTGGTTTGGAGGCTGAGCTTCGTAATAGGATAAAGTTTGATGAGGAAGGATACTTTGATAACACGGATATAATAGGCGACTTTAACATTCTTCAGCAGGCGGCTAATCACGCGCTTGCAAATTTCGCTGGGAAACGTGTTACAAAGGTTTTAACAGCTGCTGTTGATGGTATTCCGCTTGCGACGATGGTTGCAAACGCTCTCGGCGTTAATCTTGTGATTGCAAAGAGAGGCAAAGAGGTCGGCGTTAAAGCATTTCTTGAGGAGACTTATGCGCTTAGGGATTCAGGCGTAACCATGACGCTTTACATCCCGAAGGATAGCATAAAAAAGAGGGACAGCGTCCTAATAGTTGATGACATGATTAAAACTGGTGAGACCCAAGCTGCGCTTGTCAATTTGGTTCGGAAGGCGAAGGCCGAGATTTCAGGAGTTTTCCTACTAGTAGCTGTTGGGGAGGAGTGGAAGAGGAAACTGAAGCTTTCAGGAGAATGTCCAGTCGAAGTCGTAACCTACATCAAGGCGCCTCAGGGTTTTGGCACTCAACCCTAAAAGGGCAAGCGGCGCACTTCTTTTTCCTACAAAAGTCCTTGCCAAGCCTAAGCAGCGCCGTCTCAAAGTTTACAAATGATTTTCCCGCAACGCTGTTTTTAAGCCAAAAGTCCTTTAAGCGTTCTGCAACATTTACGTTTTCTTCTTCAATTATTCCTAGTTTTTTGGAGGCAAGAACAACCAGATAAGTCGGTTCCGGTTCAGCCTTTTCCCATATTCCACGAAGTTCCCTTAGAAAAATGCTTACAGTGACTTCACCTATCCCCTTTCCCAACCTCTTCAGCCTATTCGTTAAATCTGCCGCGTCCTTTGCCTCATCGTATAGCCTTATCAAGCTTCCATCATAGATTTCTTCGAGGTTCTTCATTGTTTCTAAAAGCTTGTCCGCGGTTTTGAAGTCATAACGCGTATAGCTTCCCTCATCAAGTATTTGGACAAGTCCATCCCAACCCGTGGCTAGGATCTTTTGTGGCGTTAATACGCCGTGCTTCTTGAAGCAATTGTATGTTTTTATCACAGCCTTTTCGGTTATGGGTGCGCCGAATAATATTGCGGCCAAGAACCACTTGAAAATTTCACCGTCTTCACCCTTTGAAAGTTTTATTCCCAATATTTCAGAATATTTTCTCCCAAACTTTTCAATTAGAATTTTCACACGTTCTCTTCTCATAATGCCGTCACTTTCCAACACTTTTTATACGTTTTCAGCGCATAAACGGTTTACTGGAGTTTGAAGGTTATGCATGTGCAAGCGCGAACCATAGAGTGGCGAGAGGGCAAAGTGCTTACAATAGACCAGACAAAACTTCCAAATGAAACTGTAATTCTTGAAATAACGAGCTGCGTTGAGATGGCCGAAGCGATAAAAACCATGAAAATAAGGGGTGCACCACTTTTAGGCGCCGCCGCCGCCTTCGCTCTTGCCCTGACAGCCCATAACGCGAGAGAGAAAAGTAGGGACAAACTACTTATAGAGCTTGAAAGAGCGGCTAATATTATTAGGGCGACAAGACCGACTGCTGTGAACCTTTTTTGGGCTTTAGATAGAATTCTAGCAAAAGCGAAGAGTTTTTCTGGAAACGCTGAAAATTTGGCTGCTTTCGTTATTGGGGAAGCGCAGAAAATAGCTAACGAGGATATTGAGGCGAACCATCTAATTGGTAAGCATGGCGCAGCGCTTATTGCTGATGGCGATTTTGTTTTAACGCATTGCAACGCTGGTGCTTTGGCTACTGTTGGTTATGGCACAGCTTTAGGTGTTATACGCGCAGCTTGGGAGCAAGGAAAAAATGTCAGGGTTTTTGCAACTGAGACTCGCCCGAAGCTTCAAGGCGCGAGGTTAACAACTTACGAGCTTAAAAGGGATGGCATCCCAGTCACGTTAATCACTGACAACATGGTTGGATACGTTATGCATAAGCGGCTTGTTAACAAGGTTATTGTTGGGGCTGACCGCATACTCAGCGACGCGGTGATAAACAAAATTGGAACGTTCACAATAGCTGTTGTGGCAAAGGAGCATTGCATTCCATTTTATGTTGCAGCTCCAAAATCAACCTTCGACCTAAAGCATACATCAGCAGACGTTATCATAGAGGAGCGAAACCCAGAAGAGGTTACACATTTTGGCTCTCAGCGGATAGCCGCTGAAGGAATAAGCGTTCTTAATCCAGCGTTTGACGTGACACCCCTAAAATATGTAAGCGCAATAATTTGTGAAAGTGGCATCTTATATAAGGAAGAGTTTGATAAACTAAAAGGCTGAGTGTGCCTGTTTAGAATGGCGAGGAAAAATGAAAAAGCAGCTGTAAAGGCTGAAGTTAAAGTTAAGGGTTTGCTTGTGGAGAAAGGCGTTAAGGTTTTCGAAAGGCAGGGCATTGACGAGCTTTCCTCTAAAGGATATGGTGTGGCTGAAGACAAAATGCTTCTCCTAGCCTTTTATGAAGCTCTCTATCTTTTGGATAAGGGCTTGCTTGAGGTTTACGATGAAAGCGGCGGAAAAGTTGACTTTAAAAGACTTTTGCAGTTTTACGAGTGCGGTGACGAGAATGCATGGGCGAAATATTTGGTTTACCGTGACTTGAGGGGAAGAGGATACGTTGTCCGTGAAGGTTTCGGTTTAGGTGTCGACTTCAGGGTTTATGAGAGAGGCGAATATGGTAAGGACACTGCAAAATATCTGATTTTAAGCATTCAAGAAGGCAAACCAATGTCAATCGAGGATTTAACCCGCATTATGAGGCAGTGTCAAAGCCTAAAAAAAGAGCTTGTTTTGGCTGTTATGAACCGCAGGGGAGAAACAGTTTACTATTCCCTTTCCCAATTAACCCTACCATAAACGGAGACGCGGGTTAAAATGTCTTCCTTCCAACCTGTCCGCGGAATGCGAGATTTTCTGCCAGAAGAAGCCAAAATGATGCGTTACATCGAAGGCAAAGCGCGGAGAGTAGCTGAACTTTACGGTTATAAGGAAATTATAACTCCAGTTGTGGAGTCGTATGAGCTTTTAGCAGCTAAAGCAGGCGAAGAGGTTCGGCTGCGAATGTACGCCTTCAAGGACTTGGGCGGGCGCATGGTAGCCTTAAGACCAGAGTTCACGCCTTCTGTTGCTAGACTTGTGGCGGCAACGCTGCGAAACGAGCCTCAACCCTTCAGACTTTTCTGTGTTGGAAGCTTATATCGTTATGATGAACCACAGAAGGGGCGATATAGAGAGTTTTGGCAGTCAAACTTTGAGCTGATGGGTTCAAGCAGACCAGAAGCTGACGCGGAAATAATCATGTTAACAGATGACTTCATGCACAGTGTAGGGGTCAAAAACTATGTTTTCAAGGTTGGACATGTTGGCGTCTTAAGAGGAATACTCAGCCAAGAAGGTGTTGAAGAGAAAACTGTAAGCAGCATCATGCAATTGATGGATAAACAGGAATATAATGAAGCAATTGGGATTGTTAAGGATGCTGGCGCATCTGAAAAGTGCGTGGAGGTTATCAGAGGGCTAATTGAACTCAAAGGGAGCAATGTTAACGAGATAATCAGGAAGATGTATGAATGTGTTAAAGATTATTATAAGGCTGCAGGAGCTGTGGAAAACCTCCAAGAAATCTTGAGGCTTGTGTTAGAAAGCGGAAGCAAAATTGCCATCACCATAGATGCTGGCTTTGCTAGGGGTCTCGAATACTACACTGGAATCATTTTTGAAGTAAATGTTCCAGAACTGGACAAGGCCTTAGCTGGAGGCGGAAGATACGATAAACTCATAGAATTATTCGGCGGCGAACCAACACCTGCTGTTGGAATAGCTCATGGAATAGACCGTATAATGTTGGCTATGCAAAAGCAAAATGCCAAAATAGAACTTTCAAAGGAGAAAAGGGTCATCGTGATTCCAACAAAGGAAGAGCTGAAAGCTGAAGCCTTAAAAATTGCACATATGCTCCGCACTGCTGACATACCAGTCGAGGTTGAGGTTATGGGGAGGAAAATAAGCAAGGCTCTTGAGGATGCTGATAGGCGAAATGTGGATTATGCAGTGATAGTTGGCGAAAGAGAACTAAAAGAAGGCGCAGTTGTCCTACGCGATTTAATGAAAAGAGAACAAAGCAGCTTGAAAATCGAAAAATTAGTGGGAACCATAAAAGGTTAAATCCATTCCGCTTGCTCTCTTTCTCTTCTCAGAAAATCTCCAACATCCAAAATGTTTTTTACAGCAACACCCTTCTCAATCCTATCTAAATCATAAAGAATTTCACCAAACCCCAAACACTCGCCATGCCGGTTTAAAACCAAAACGTAGCTACCCTTCCTCTTCGAGCCCGCAGCCTTCACTATTCCCTGTTTAAATATGTCTCTACCACATATGAAGAGCCACTCAGACCTTTTATCCACAAAAACCTTATTCGCCTCCCCCTTTTCTGCGATAATTCTTAGTAAATTGAAGCTTGGAAAGAATCTTCTATGCTTAATCTTTCCAAGATAAGTGCCAGCATAGAAAAAGTCAGATTTAGCAAGCCCTTTTAACTCACCATTTAATAGGAAATATCTGTTTTCCTTTTTGATAACAAGACTCTTGCCAATCTCTATTTCCACGCCAAAACGCCTTGCAAATTCAGCTACAACCTTCATAGCTCTATTTTCACGCCCTTTTAAGTTTGCACACAAAAAAGCCCTGCGTCTTACCAGGCCAAATTCTTCTGCAGTTTTCTATTTGGCTATCAAGCTTCTTTCCGAAAATTTGCGTTCGGGGCTTTTCTCCGTAGCAGTGGATTTTTTCGACTTTGAGGTTTAGGGTTTTTACTGCCCAGTCAATGTTCAGTTCATTCTCTTCTGGTTCTAGGGAGCATGTGGAATAAACTATTTCACCGTCTCCCGCCAAAACTTTGGCTACCTCAGTCAATATTTCCCTTTGAATTTTCGCGTTTCTTTCCACGTCTTGTATTGTTCTGCGTTCAAACCATTCAGCGTCTGTTGCAAAGTTTCCAGAACATGGCACGTCTAAAAGAATTCTGTCAAACTTGATTTTTAGTCGTGACACATAACGCGCATCCAAAGCATACACAATTGTGTTTTTTACCCCGCACCTTTCAAGCTGGTTCGCTAAGGCTGTTAACCTTCGCTTCTTAACATCTAAAGCCACTATGACGCCAGTGTTACCCATCAAGTCAGCCAGCTGAACGGTTTTTCCTCCTGGCGCAGCGCACGCGTCTAAAACCGTCTTGCCTGGCAAGTCTGTGAATAGGGTTGCTGGAATCTGTGCTGCTGCCTCTTGGATTGAGTATAAGCCTACGAGGTACTCTGTTGTCGCGCCCATGGAGAACCTCGATTTTTTAATCCAGTAACCGCTTTCTAGGAAGGGAACCTTCTCAAGCCTTACGCCTAAAGCTTTAAGCCTTCCGGCAACGTCTGCACCTTTGGAATTAATTCTGTTGATTCTAATTGCTTGTTTTGGCTTGACGTCCTTATATTTCCACCCTAGTTCTGCGTAGCGTTTTATGAAGAAATCTTTGTGTGGCATTAATGGCATAAGTGGCTGAGTCTGCTCATAAACTTTAGTTCGGGCAAATTTTAAATTGTTAAAGCGTAAGCATCTTTAAGTGTGGTCTTATGAAGGAGAAATACGCCTACGTCATAATGATAAGAGAAAAATGGTGGCGTGAGTTTCTCCGACTACGCCGAGAAGGAAAAGAGTTTCAATCTTACGTGCAGAAGGGGTTTGGTCCACCAAAAAACGCTCATATGCTATTCTTTTATGTCACAAAGCCAGTATGCGAAGTTGCTGGCTGTGCCGAATTTGTTGAGCGTAAGGTTGGAGGTGCAGAGAATTTGTGGAAGGAACATGGAGGTGAATCAGTCTTGGAATCCGCTGAGGAGTACTTCCAGTTTGTTAAGGGCAAGGATCCAGTTTCCTTCATAAGGTTCAAAAATCTGCGGGAGGCAGTTAACCCTATTCCGCTGCAGAATATGCTTATGCTTTTAGGTGTGAAGAGGCTTGCTAGACGCGGTTTCTACGTGGATAAGGAGACTGCTGAAAAGTTTGTTGCTTTTATGAGATAAAGTCTAGCATCCGTATTTTGCTCAACACTTCCGTCTTGTTTGTACGAAGTTTCGAGTTGCAACAAAAAGTTAATAGGCGACTTTTTCACTTTCCATGTAGCCTAACTTAAGTGAACTTGAAAATGTTGTGTCAGGCAAAAACAGAAGCGCATAGCTTCAATCAAATTCAGTTCATTAGCCAGGAGAAGGTTTAGGATTATGGGACGTTATCGACAAATTGAAGAAATTGTAAAACTGATGAATAACCCGGGAATAATAAGGAACACAAGTATCATAGCCCATGTTGACCATGGAAAAACAACACTCTCAGACAGCCTTTTGGCTGCCGCTGGCATAATAAGTGAACAAACTGCTGGGCAGAAACTTTTCCTAGACTCTTGGGAGCTTGAACAGAAAAGGCAGATGACTGTTTTCGCCTCAAACATAAGCATGGTGCACACATACAATGGCAAAGAGCACCTAATAAACCTCATAGACACGCCTGGACACATAGACTTCAGCGGAGCCGTAACCCGAAGCCTTCGCGCCGTTGACGGTGCACTCGTAGTCGTTGACGCGGTTGAAGGACCGATGACTCAAACTGAAACCGTTTTGATGCAAGCGCTTCGCGAAAGAGTTAAACCGATACTTTTCATTAACAAGGTTGACAGGCTGATTAAAGAGATAAAATTAACACCGGAAGAGATACAGCGAAAATTCGCGAAAATAATCCTCAGAATTAATAATCTTATCGAAAAATATGCGCCGCCAGAACATAAAAAGGATTGGCAGGTTAAGGTTGAAGATGGACGTGTCGCTTTCGGCTCGGCCCTCCACAAGTGGGGCTTGAACCTGCCACACATGAAAGCCAAGGGCGTAACGTTTCAGGAAATAATTAACGCTTATTCTGGAGAGCCAGAGGAAATTACGAAGAAGGTTGAGGCTTTAAGCAAAAAAGCGCCACTATACGAGCCAATACTGGACATGTTCTGTGAGCATCTTCCAAACCCGTTGGACGCTCAACCCTATAGGCAGACGCAAATCTGGCCTGGAGATGTTACCAGTTCTGTTGGTAAGGCTATGGCGAAGGTTGACCCTAATGGTCCACTTTTGATGTGTATAACCACGATTGAAGTTGACCCGCATAGCGGAGTTGTTGCCATAGGCAGAGTTTTCAGCGGCACCGTGGAGAAGGGCAAGGTTGTCCAGCTTATAAACAGTCGTCAGAAGGGGACAATTCAGCAGGTTTACATGAGCATGGCTGCTGACCGAGTGATTGTTGACAAGATTCCAGCTGGAAACATAGCGGCAATTTCAGGTTTACCCTCAATTCACGTTGGCGAAACAGTTGCAGAAGAGGGCGTTGAAACACAGCCATTTGAAGGGTTGAAATACGTTTCAGACCCAGTTGTCACGGTTGCCGTTGAACCAGCAGATATAAAAGACCTGCCGCTGTTCGACAAGGTTATCCACAAATTAACTTTGGAAGACCCAAACCTTCACTTTACGATAAACAAGGAGAGCGGCGAATACCTCCTAAGCGGCATGGGCGAATTGCACCTTGAAGTTACGGCTTACCGCATGCAAGAAGCAGGCTTAAAAGTGAAAATTAGCAAGCCCATAGTCATTTACCGTGAAACAATAAGCCATGATTACAAGGGTCCGCCGATAATGGGCAAAAGCCCAAACAAACATAACAGACTATGGGTAACAATTGAAAAGCTTTCAGAAGATGTTATTGAAGCGATAAAGGGCGAAAGAATTTCTGAGATGCAAACGCGAGATGAGCGGCAGAAGATTTTAACAAAGGAGTTCGGCTGGTCCACAGATGACGCTCGCAACGTCATAGCCATTGAAGGAACAAACATGCTTGTAAACAGAATTAAGGGAAGACAATACGTTGAAGAGGTTATAGATCACATAAAATCAGGCTTCCGCGAGGCCGTTCATACTTGTGTTTTGGCGAAGGAACCAGCTTACGGCTTAAAAGTTAACTTAGAAGACGTGATGGTTCACGAGGACCCCGTGCATAGGGGACCAGCGCAGATTCTTCCGATGACTTGGCGTCCAATATGGTGTGCGTTTCTCCTAAGCGACCCGAAGCTTCTTGAGCCCCTTTTAAACTTTGAGTGTAAGGTTCCAAATGAGTTTGTAAGCTCCGTAATAGCAATAGTGCAAAAACGTCGCGGAAGAATTATAGACATGGTGAACGAGGAAGACATGGTTGTGGTTAAGGCTGAAATGCCAGTTGCAGAATCATTCGGGCTAGCAGATGAATTGCGCTCTTCAACTCAAGGCAGAGCCTTCTGGGCAACACAATTCAGCCGTTGGGCACCAGTTCCAGAGTCTATGCAGGCAGAAATAATTAGGCAAATCCGCGAGAGAAGAGGTTTAAGCCCAACACCGCCTAAGGCAGAGGAATTCTACGAGGAAGCATGATAAACTTCTCATTCTCGCTTTTGCATTTTGTTCATATTTAACCTCTTTCAGCAGAGTAAATCTTAACAGCAAACCTTCCGCTAATACAATGTTGGTGTTAAAGGTTTGCTAACCCCTCTAGATATGGCTAAACTTGTAATTCCGTTGGTTGCTGGAATAATTCTAGGCTACTTTTTGCGGAATAAAGAGCGTTTAAGCTTCAACAAGATTATTTCTGGAATAATACTTGTGCTAATGTTCTCGCTTGGCTTCAATATAGGCTCAAACAATGAGTTGCTGGCTATAATGCCGCAAGTGGGATTAAGCACCATCATACTCTTATCTGCCACCTTACTTTTCAGCGTACTATTCGTTGAAGCGGCAAGAAAGCTGATGGACTTATGATAAAATACATTCTGATGGCACTTGTGCTGGGAGTGGCTGCGGGCTACGTGAGCGGCAGCATGAGTCTCGTAGCGATTAACACGATTTTTTCCGACTACACATTCACCTTTTCGCTTGTTGCCTTGCTCTTCTTCATGGGCTTGCTTTTTGGCGCAGACAAAGAAGCGACAGCTAATCTGAGAAAGACTGGAATAAAGGTTCTAGTTTTTCCTTTCGCCACAGCACTGGGCAGTATACTGGGCGGACTTGTCGGAGGGCTAATTCTACAGTTAGATTTAGCCGCCTCTATGGGGGTTTGCGCTGGCTACGGCTGGTACACTTTGGCTGGTCCGCTTGCTGGACAACTTTTCGGCGTGGAATGGGCTGCTTTGGGATTTACCGTGAATTTCCTAAGGGAAATCGTCACAATAACAACAATTTCAATAACCAGCAAGATTGACAAATATGCGCCAATAGCTATGGGCGGCGCCACGGCAATGGATACAACCTTACCAGTAATTGTGCGCTACTGTGGGCAAGACACGCTGATAACGGCGTTCTCAAGCGGCTTCACTCTAACAATAATGGCGCCATTCACAATAACAGCAATAGCGACGATAGTCCACTAACACGCGTTTTCTCTTAGTGACCTCTTAAAAAGAGGGAGTTCCATGGTGCGGTCGCCGCGATTTGACACTTCGGATCCAAATCCCTTCCGTCTTTGACTGTATCGTTTAGTTTTATTTTCACGGAAGGGTTTCGCACTTCATTTTTATCACAAACTTCTAAGGTTTGCTTTCATGAATAAAAATCTTTCTAACGTGCTTTTGTTCGCCGCTATATATAGAGGAGATTGCCATCCCGGACAACCAGCCCCTTCATCTCCAGCCTTTTGAGCGCCCTTGCGACGGAAGACTTGTGGATTCACGCTGCATCTTCTCCCGAATTTTCTGTATTTTTGCAAGCAATGTTTGCCTCGAGTTTCAAGGCTTAACGCACTTGTTATTTTTGCTAATTCAACTCCTTAACAACAATCACCTTCTTTTCACACCTTGCAAGCAAGTTCCGTTAGCGTTGAACCTTGGCGTAGCAGGTAAGCCATACGCTTAATATACCGCTCTTCGGCAACTCTAACATCCGTATTCCACGACATTTTCCCAAGCCCCGAAAATAGATAATCATAAAAAGCCTTATAAGCTAATCAGATATTGATCTTTACGGGTTTATTTTTCCAGTCATAAACAGAATGGATATTTCTCCAACAACCAGATTATTGATCATCGATTCATCTAGAGGCTTAGTGATGTGACTTGGATCGTACTTATTCATCATAGCATTTAGAACTGCCATTTTGTCCTTTTTTGTCTCGAGAAAACGAACTTTTCCGAATGTTATGACACTGCAATAATAAAATGTAAATTTGCAAGGATCTTGATTTGGCACAAGCTCATACTCGTCCACTTCGAAACAAACTGAAGGATTCACCTTCATTATCTGAATTTTTTTACCCTTATCGGTTGAGTGAAAGTATATTTTACCATTGTGGTATACAAAACCAATAGGAACCACATAGGGTTTGTTATTTAGACATACTCCAAGCCTGCCGACCTTTGCTTTGGTAAGGATTTCTTCTATTTCAGATCTATTAGCTATAATCCTACCCATCTCTAATTCATCTGTCTCTAATTTCTATTTCATTCACTTACTATACATATAGATTTTCTTTCTTGTAAAATGTTGACTTTTTGTAAATAATTGTAAGTTTTTACTATCTTAAGCATTAAAAATAAATGGGAAAAGTGAAGCGGCTTATAGATTTCTAGTATTAGCCTTTTATGAGGGCCTTTAATTTAACTATGCGCTCATCTCTTTTCTTTGCTATTTTTCTAAGGGTTTGTGGAACATCAGCCATAAGGGCTTCTGAAAGGGATGCAGCATCTGTGTATGCTTTATAGATGGTTTCTTCCGTTTTTAAGGCTATCTTTAAAGCGTCAAGATAACTAGCTTCCTCGGTTATTTCAGTTCCGACTTTATAAGCTTCAGGATTTAAACCCTCTTTAAAAGAGAAGCAAGCTTCAAGGGCATCGGTGATAACTCCATAATATGCTCTCTCAAGCATGGTTTTATTTTTTTGGTTGTCCCTAGAGAAAAATGTGAACGTTTCTTTGCCTTCTGGATATTTCTGAGCTAAATCAGCGTAGAACTTTGCGGTTTCCTCTTCTAATCTGGTGAGGAAGCTGATAACAGCTGAGGCTGTGTTTAGCAGCACTAGAACCACCTTTCAATGACAACCTTGCTTTCCGTGAAGAAACGGATTGCTTCTTGACCTTGGCCGTGCAATATTCCATAGAAGGACTGTTTCATTCCACTGAATGGGAAGAAAGCCATGGGAGCAACTATTCCTATATTTACGCCTATGTTTCCACATTGAACCCTGTACCGGAATTCTCGTGCCCATTTTCCGCTGGAAGTAAATATAGAAGCGGCATTACCATAGGGATTGCCGTGAATCATCTCGATCGCTTCATCAAAGCTTCTGGCTCTCATAATGCTCGCCACCGGACCGAAAATCTCTTCTCTGCCAATTGTCATGTTCGGAGTGACATCCTCAAAAACTGTTGGGTTAAGGAAGCAGTCTTGGGGCCATTCTCCTACAAGCTTTACTTTTCTACCGTCTAACGTCAGTTTTGCACCTTCTTTTATGCCTGTCTCTATAAACCGTGTAACTCTTTCTTTTTTCTCTTTGTCTCTAAGAGGGCCCATCTGAACTGTTTCATCAAGCCCGTATCCCACTCTAATTTTTGATGCTGCATCGACGAACGCGTTAACAACTTTCTTGTAGAAATCATTGTATTCGTGCTCGCTAAGGCCTTCACCAACAATGACTAGGTTGGCACCCGATAGGCACCTTTGTCCCGTGTTGCCGTAGAAGGATGTCATACAAGCAGCAATGGTCCTTTCCAAGTCAGCGTCTGGCATCACCAGTAAGAAGTTCTTAGCGCCACCTTGGGCGATGACTCTCTTGCCAGTTTCACCGCATTTTTTGTATATAACGTCTCTTGCCACAGGAGTGGATCCTACAAAACATATCCCAACAATGTCTCGATGATCAAGCATGGCGGATACCACAGTTCTTCCACCATTAACAACATTCCACACTCCTGGTGGGAAACCTGCCTCTTCAACCATCTCAGCTATTTTCCTTTGACTTATGGGATCTTCGCTTGATGGTTTTATTATTATGCAGTTGCCAGTTGCCACCGCATAAGGTGCGAACCAGAGTGGCACCATGAAAGGAAAGTTGAAGGGACCTATTATTCCGAAAACTCCTAACGGTTGCCGAATAACATATTCGTCTATGCTAAATGCTATGTCCTCGAGATTATATCCCATCATTAGAGAGGGTATTCCAGTTGCAACTTCGACATTTTCGATTCCGCGGCGAGTTTCACCTCTGGATTCGTCTATGGTTTTTCCATGCTCCATTGTCTGAATTCTACTAAGCTCCTCAAAACGTTCTTCCATTAACTCTTTAAGTCTGAATAGGCATCTCACCCTTGCAAGCGGAGGGGTCTTCCTCCATTCTGGGAAAGCTTTTTGGGCAGCTTTTACAGCTTCATCTAACTCATCTTTGGGGGATATTGGAACTTTGGCAATAATTTTGCATGTAGCCGGGTTTACGACGTCTACGAGTTCTCCTTTAGATTCAACCCATTCGCCGCCAATGTAGTTTTTAACTGTTAAAACTTCCTTTATGGGTTCTTCCAGAATAACCATCACTTTGCCTCCATTTTTGAGGTTATACCTCTTTTATTGCAGCCTCCAAAATGTTTAATGCCTTATCTATTTGAACTTTTTCAATGACTAATGGCGGTTGAAGTCTAAGAACACATCCTTTAACTCCGCCCGAGCCTATTAGTAAACCTTTTTCTCTGCAAATATCTCTTATTTTCCGCGTTTCATCTACAGCGGGGATTTTTTTTGCCCTATTCTTTACTAGTTCTATGCCTATCATTAGGCCTTTTCCTCTGACGTTTCCGATAATTGGGTATTTTTCTTTCATTTCGTTCAATCTTTTCATTAAATATTCTCCTTTTTCTGCTGCTTGCTCTGGGAGTTTATCCCTTAACATCACCTTTATGTTTGCGAGCGCTGCTGCTGCAGAGACCGCGTTTCCGCCAAATGTTGATAGATGATCTCCAGGCTCAAAGGCATTACCTATATCTTCTCTAGTGATGCATGCGCTTAATGGAAAGCCATCAGCTATTCCTTTCGCTAAAGCCATAATGTCTGGTTCAACGCCATAATGTTCTATTGCAAAAAGTTTGCCTGTTCGTCCGAAACCGCTTTGCACTTCGTCTGCTATGAAAAGTATTCCATATTCATCTAATATTTCTTTTATCACTTTAAAGTATTCTGGAGGTGGAACGATTATGCCTCCCTCACCCATAACAGGTTCAGCTATGAAGGCTGCGATTCCCTTGCTCGTGCAAAAGTCTATAATGTTGCGGATGGATCTAGCACAGAGTAGATCACATTCTGGATAAGTTTTTTCGAAAAAGCAGCGATAGCAGTATGGAGGAGGTGCGAAGGCCACTCCGGAAAGATATGGTCCCATGTCATATTTTTTACGTCCAGCTTGCCCGGTAACGCTTAAAGTTCCAATTGATCGCCCATGAAACGAGCCCATTAGGGCAATGAATTCATATTTTTTGGTGAATTTTCGTGCGAGTTTTAAAGCACATTCAACGGCTTCGGCTCCGCTATTACCGAAAAATGTTTTTTGCAAACGAGGTGAGGTGATTTCGGCTAGTTTTGCAGCTAATTCTATGGCTGTTGGAATGTAATATACGTAAGTGCATGCATGCACAAGTTTTTTGGCCTGATTAATTGCGGCTTCCACAACTTCTGGATGACAGTGACCCGCGTTAACGACAGATATCCCAGAAAAGCAGTCTATATACTCTTTTCCAGTGACATCTTTGATCACGGCGCCGCTTGCCTCGCTAACCACGACTGGCTCTATTTTACTTACCATGCTTGTTATTAAATGCTTGTTTCCCTTGGCAATAATTTCGTCTGCTTTCTTCAAAATTGGTTCACCTTTCGGAGAAAGGTGTTCTTTGCAACAATTAATAAGTTTTTCCATTTTCAGATGCTGACATGCCATGAAACTTAAATATTCTCTAAAGCAGAACAATAAAAAACGTGCACGCGCGGCAGATAGTGAATTCTTGTGCCCAAGACCACTTCTCAACTTGGGGAGCTCACTCAGTGATGTGCGCTGCATCTGCAGCAACCATTGACTACCTCATGGAGAATAAGCTTTGGGAGAACGCCGAAAACATGAGAAACCTGTTGATTAATCAGGCGTGGTTCCAAGCTTCGCCATCCTCTCCAGCCGGGTGTAGAAGAGCTTTTTCGCGCGCGGTTTTGGCTCAAAATCCGTAGCTTCCTCTGATTGTCCAGATGAGGTTGTAGCAGGTTATTTTTGACCAAATTTCTGTTTTTATGGTTTGTTTTGTCCTGTCTCTGATTATGTCGCCTACGATGCTTTTGAGCGAGTGCCATCCGGCTTCAACTCTTTGGCGTAGCTTGTAGAGGCGGTTGAATATGCGTGGATGCTCCTTGAAGAGGGTTACCATGTTTTTCCATGGCCAGCAACCTTTCGCCTTCATTAGGGTGTTCTTTTCGGGTTTAATGTGTGGGATGCCTCTCTTCTCGGCGATGAGTTTGCAGTTCATTCGGGAAGGGTAGCCGGGGTCTGCAACAACGCATTCGATATCATCCAGGTTTTCTAAGAGTTTCCCAAGATGTTTGCATTCATGCTCGGTTCCCCGCGTTATCATGAAGACCTCGACGGCTCTGGTTTCAAGGTTAAATAATGCGTGGAGCTTAACGTATCCTCTTCTGCCGTCTTCGCCTGTTGAAGACCAAGCGCAGTCCCGTCTTGACTGGCGTAGTCCTGTAGCATCTGCGCCCACCTTCCTGGCAGGCTTAAGCATTTCAAGGATCCGCCCGTTCAGCTTTCCCATATACTCCTCAGAAAGCCTTTTCCTAGTTCTGTATAGGGCTGTCCTATCGGGCGCATGCTTCAAATCCAGCATGCGAAGACGCTTCTTGTCCCTTTCAAGGCTTGCCGTGTAGGCTCTCTCAGGCTTTCCCTCGATCTCCTGCCAAATTGTCACCACCGTCAAGGCCCTAGAGTCATAGGGCTTACGCCCAATCCCCTTCCACCCGCTATCCCAAGGCGGGGAAAGCGAATCCACAGCCCACTTCAACAGGTGGAAAGCCTCCTCACGCTCAATCCTGCAAAGACTCTCGTATAAAGCCCAATTAAAACGTTTTTTCCGCCTTTTCATGCATAAAAATAACTCTATCCATCAAAATAAGTAAGTCTTTTCAAAATTTTACGCCAAAACCTCGCGCGCGAAAAATTTTTATATGGGTGCGATGCGTTTAAGAATATGCTATTAGAAGTCATTAACCTTAGCAAGCACTTCGGAGGATTGGCTGCTGTTAATAACTTGAGCTTCAGCATCAAAGAAGGAGAAATAGTTGGGCTTATAGGCCCAAATGGAGCGGGCAAAACTACAACATTAAACATGATAGCTGGTTTTTACAACCCTACTTCTGGAACCATCAAATTTGAAGGAAGAGATATAACAAAGTTTAATGCACATAAAGTTTGCAATCTAGGAATTGCTCGAACTTTTCAAATAGTTAGGGTTTTCCCCGAAGTAAACGTGTTTGAGCATGTTATGATTGGAGCGATTGCCAGAGAAGGTATTAGGGCAGGTAAGGAGTCTCTAAAACAGCGCGTTACAGAAGTACTTGAGCTTGTAGCATTAACAAAAATGAAAGACGCACTTGCCAAGAATTTGACGGCAGCCTATAAAAAACGCCTTGAACTAGCATCAGCCTTAGCCACAAAACCCAAGCTGCTGCTATTAGACGAATTAGCTGCCGGATTGAATCCAACAGAAATTGATGAAACTCTAACCTTGCTTAAAGAAATCAACAAAATGGGTATTGCTCTTCTCGTTGTCGAGCATGTTATGAAATTTGTTATGGGATTATCTGAAAGGATTATAGTAATTCATCACGGGGAGAAAATTGCAGAAGGATCGCCGAGCGCCGTGGCCACTAATAAAAAAGTTATCGAATCTTATTTGGGGGAGGAATACTCCGTTGCTTGAAGTAAATAACGTAGATGCATCTTACAGGGAACTTCAAGTATTATGGGATGTATCATTTAAGGTTGATGAGAAAGAGTTAGTTGCCATTGTTGGATCTAATGGCTCCGGAAAAACAACCTTAATGAGGATCATTTCCGGAGTGATGCATCCAACTAAAGGAAGCATAATATTTCTTGGTAATCGAATAGATAAACTTCAACCCCACAAAATTGTGAAAATGGGAATTTCACTAGTTCCAGAAGGAAGACAGCTTTTTCCAGAAATGACCGTCCAGGAAAACCTTGAACTTGGTGCTTACGAGAAAAGGGCGAGAGAAAAACTAAAAGACTCGTTGGAATGGGTTCATCAGCTCTTTCCAATTTTAAAGGAAAGAAAAAACCAGTTAGCTGGCACGCTTAGCGGGGGTGAGCAGCAAATGCTTGCCATCGGTAGAGCTTTAATGTCAAGACCCAAACTGCTAATGTTAGATGAACCATCGTTGGGTCTGATGCCAATATTTGTAAAGACAACATTTAAGGCTATAGAAAAATTAAAAGAGGAAGGGGTCACTACACTTCTAGTCGAACAGAATGTTCGCCAATCTCTTGAACTTGCCGATAGAGGATACGTGCTCGAAACCGGTAGAATTGTCTTAAGCAACACGGGGAAAAAGCTATTGAGCGATGAACGTGTGAAAAAAGCATATCTAGGTTTATAAGAGAGGACGACCAAGCTAGTCGGAAGTAGAAATAGAGAATGCCAAAAAAGAACATGAATGTTACCTTGGCTGTCTTTTTCCTTTTACTTTTATCTGCAAAACGGTTTATTCGATCAATCCGGTTATTGTCGAATTCTTGTATTTTTATGATCATGTCCAACATGCCTAAAGGACCACACTGAAAGTAACTATCGGGAATAAAGCTTCATTTAAGCGAATATCTTTTTCAGAAGAGGGGAAAGAAAAAAGAGACAATATCATATCGAAGCTTGTGATCAAAATGCGATTGTAATAAATTGCGAAGTGGTAATCACCGGATATGCCAACGAAACCTACACAGGGAGCTTATTGATCATTACTAGGTATAAAACCAGCAAACTCATGCGGCTTTTTAGCTATAAAACAAATTTCAAGTAAAAGGCGATCCATCAACCTTACCTTAGCAAATGGGGAGTAAGACAAGTATTTTGAACTAAAGCCTTGAGTACTAAAATTTATATTGCGCACGTATATGTAATAAAAATGATGGCACAGTGAACAGTTATGGATACCTCAACTGTAAGTTTACCTTTTGGGAAAAGCGAAATTAAGATGAAACTTCCTCTGGAGAATTTGCGAGTTGTTGTACCGAAAGACCCACCCGCGCTTCAAAATGAGAATCAAGAAATGCGAACGGCATTGTTGAAGCCTATAGAATCCGAATTTTTAAGCGAAATCGTCAATCCACAAAGCAGAGTTGCGTTGCTTGTAAGTGATATAACTCGTCCTGTTCCAAACCGCAAAATCGTCCCACTCATCCTTAAGGAGTTAAGAAAGGCTTCAGTTTGCGCAGACAAAATAACTATTGTGGTAGCCACAGGAATGCATAGAAGTAACACCGAAGCGGAGCTAGAGTTAATGCTTGGAAGAGAAGTGCTTAAAAAGGTTAAAGTTGTTAATCACAACGCTTTTGACAAGGAGAACCTTAATTATATTGGAGAAACCTCTAAGAACACACCTTTTTGGGTAAACAAAATAGTTTTTGATGCTGATGTGAAGATATTGACAGGCTATATAGAGCCGCATGAGTTTGCTGGTTTTACTGGTGGAAGAAAAAGCATTCTACCCGGGGTTTCCGGCATCGCCACCATCGATAAAAATCATGGACCAGAAATGCTTAATCACCCGAAGGCAAGGATAGGGATTCTTGATGGAAATCCTATACATGAGGACATGGTGGAGGCTGCCAAAATGGTTGGTGTGAATTTTATTATCAACGTGATACTTAATAGCCAGAAAAAAATAGCGAAAGTTGTTGCTGGCGACTTAATAAAAGCCCACTTAATGGGTGTGAAGTTTTATGAGCAATATAGCAGAGCGAAGGTTGGTGAACCGGCTGACATTGTCATGGCGTCTGCAGGATATCCGCTGGATATAAATCTGTACCAGTCTGTTAAATCGCTTGTAGCTGCTGAAGCTTTTGTTAAAAAGGATGGGGTGATTATATTGTTTGCTGAATGTGTGGAGGGGGTGGGCCACCATTCATTTTTTGAATGCTTGAGGCGCTCTACATCGGCCGAAGATATGCTGAAAAATATAGATGAATTGGTTAAAATGAATATGCATGTCGCCGAACTAGATCACTGTTATTTGCTAGCCCGAATACTAAAAAAATGCAAGGTTATTGTTGTTTCCTCGAGTCCGTTAGTTAAGGAAATTAGTGAGAATTTAATAATTACCACTGAATCTCCTAATGAAGCTTTGAGCATAGCACTAAAGCGGGAGGGGAAAAGTGCTAGTATAACCGTTTTACCCTATGCGACGAGAATTATCCCTGAATATACTTAGATTTCAAATATGCCAAACATTTTTTACTTCATGTATGTGCACTAATTAAAATTCTATCTATATTAAGAGGTATTACCTAAAACAATTATTTACAATTTGGGTGGTTGTCAGCGTTGAGGTGTTTGCTTGCAATTAGATATAGTGTTTGATCAAGTTTTCGTCTTTTCTTCATATATTACTGCGTTATGCGTTCTGGCTCCTGCTGATAAGCCGTACTTTTCCTTCACAAGATAAATGACCTTGCTAACTGGTCCAGACATAATAAAAAGCACATATTCGCCTTCACTTGTCTCGCAAACCAGATTCTTCGTTACTCTATCCAATACCAACATAGAGGCATCAGCGATATGAGTTTTTCAGGCTTTGCGCACAAATGTTATGAAAAGGAATAAATGTTTGGAGCGCTCATGCCATGTTATGAGCCCCTATATTGGTTTAGACGTTCATAAGGACTGGACTTGCGCGCGCATGTGCCTGCATAACTAGAAGAGTGATGATGGGACCCATCATCCAACGAAGATACATTAGGTGGAAGTCCAATAGTAATGTCAGCAGGATTATATTTAAAGAAAGACTTGCAGAAAATGAAAAAATGGGCGAATACATGATGAAAAGGCTCAAGAAGATACGAGAAGATTATGAAATAATTGGCGATGTCAGAGGTAAAGGATTAATGATAGGTGCAGAACTAGTTAAAGATAGAAAAACAAAAACACCGGCAAAAGCGGAGCGCGACAGCTTAATTATCGAGGCTTTCAAAAAGGATTTCTAATCTTGGATGCTGGGGAACCCAGTTTAAGACTCGCCCCCCACTAATAATAAACAAGGAACAGATATATATTGGTCTTGAAATAATTGAACAATCGCTAAAAGCAATAGAGAAACCAAGCCAAGGAAGGTAACATATGAGCGAAGTGACAGCATTGCCCGTCATACTATGTGCTGACCGTTTTTATATGACTGAAGAAGCAATGAACATTCTCAGAAAAGCGGGAAAAGTTATATGGGCTGAATGCAAAAGCGAAAGTGACCTGATACAGAAAGTTCGTGAAACAAAGCCTAAAGTAATTATATCCGAGTACTTTAGGATTACAGGTCAAGTAATGGATGCGTCGCCAAACCTTAAGGCAATAATGGTTTGGGGGGTTGGATACAACCATATAGAGGTCGAGGCTGCTTCAAAAAGAGGAATTTATGTCGTCAATACCCGCGGTTCGAATGCTGAATCAGTCGCAGAGCACGTTTTTGGGCTTATACTTTGTCTAACAAGAAAAATACTTCAATCAGACAATTTTGTTAGAGTTGGTAAGTGGATAACTCCAGAAGAAAGCGGGTTACCTAGTGAGCTTGTAGCTAATGACCTCTACGGAAAAACAATCGGAATAATTGGGTTAGGCGCCGTAGGTTCTTGTGTTGCTAGAATAGCCCATGGTTTCAACATGCGGATTCTTGCCTACGATCCGTATATAAGTGTAGAGGTGGCAAAGGAGCGGGGAGCTGAGCTGGTCGGTTTAGAGGAATTACTAAAAGAATCTGACTTTGTTACATTACATGTAGCTTTAACAAAAGAGACAAATGGTATAATTAGCACTAGAGAGCTAAATTTGATGAAACCTACCGCCTACCTGATTAATACATCAAGAGGCCCAGTTATTGATGAGGAAGCTTTGATTAAAGCATTAAAGGAAAAGAAGATAGCTGGAGCTGGATTAGATGTTTTTTCAAAGGAACCGATTAACCTAGACAACTCGCTTCTAAAATTTGGCAATGTGATTGTTACTCCTCACTGTGCAGGTAATTCAAAGGAGGCACTTGAAGCAACTTCCTTGGCTGTTGCTGAAGAAGTGGTAAGAATACTGAAAGGACACGTTCCTAGGAACCTAGTAAACAGAAAGCAGCTTGAAGTTGGATTTTTAAACCATTAAAATTTTATCGCTAAAAAGAGGAACTAGAAAAGTTGTCCAAAGTTTTTTGCGCGCGTCTTTAAAATTAATGTACATGAGAGTTTCGATGAAGATTAAAAATTAAAATTAAGAGTAGAAGATCAGTTTGTAACCACTATAACATTCAGATCCATGACATTTGTTCCCGTCGACCCAGTAATAATAGCATCCTGTAGTTTTATTAGTGCTTCATAAGTGTTATGTCTCCTTAAACTTTCAAATATGTCTATGCCTTTTTCTTCCGCTCTCTTCAATGTGTAACCATCCGCGATGCCTCCGGCTATTTCTGTCGGACCATCCGTCCCATCAGTATCTATGGAGGCAATAACTATTCTCTCACTCCCAGCAATTTTTAAGGCAGTCCCCAAAACAAGTTCTTGACTTGGTCCGCCTTTACCACATGATCCACTAATAGTAACGGTTGTTTCTCCGCCCAATATCAAAACACAAGGCGTCTCAATGGGTCGACCTTTCTCCTCCACTTCCTTCGCAATGCTCGCCAGAACAATCCCCGTTTCCCTACTCTCCCCTTCCAACTTGGTAGTCAAAATTAGCGATTTAAATCCCAATTCCTCAGCTCTTTTTTTAGCCGCTTCGCACATAATCTCGTTATCTGCTAATATCACGTTGTGAACATTTATATCTTTGAAATCTTCAGGCTTAGGGGTTTCTAAGCTTGGGTCACTTATCCCCCTCTTGAGGTGTTCCCTTACCTTATCTGGAACATTTTCCCATAAATCATACTTCTTGAGAACATTTACAGCATCCTTGAACGTGGACATGTCCGGAACTGTTGGACCCCAAGGACGCCCCGCAATCTCATCTATAACTATTAAATTAACTATTTCAGCAGGGTGAATATACTTTGCAAGTCTTCCACCCTTTATTGCTGAAATGTGGTTTCTAACAGTATTTATCTCATCTATCGTAGCCCCGCATTTTAGAAGTAGTTCTGTAACTTTCTTTTTGTCTTCTAAACTTATGTTTGCGACTGGTAATGGCATTAAAGCTGAGGCCCCTCCTGTTATAGCGCAAAATACAACATCCCCCTCTTTCGCCTGCTTAGCTATGTTGATCATTTCTTTCGCTCCTTCTACCCCCATTTCATCTGGTATTGGGTGACCTGCTTCAACAACTTCTATATGTTTCAACCTTCGTTTCTCGCCTTTTTTTACGTTTACGACTCCTCTCTTAATTCTCTCTCCCAAAATTTCGTCTAATGCCTTAGCTATAGAAAAAGTGGCCTTCCCTCCACCAATCACATATATGTCCCCTATTTCTGATAAGTCGCATTTCAAAGCTCCGATGATCAATTTACCATTTTCAATGCGAACCATTTTCTTCGTTGCCTCATAGGCATCCACAGCCTTAATAGCACATTCAACCACATCTAAAGCAACATCCCTTTTCCTATTCCCATGAGAACATAATTCTTTCTTGTTTTTAATAATCATAGATGAATCGTACGTGTTTACTTCCACCCTTCTAATAAATTTTATTGTTAAGCGTGGCGGTGAGTAATGAACCGTAAAGCTTTTAAGCTGTTATTGCAATATTGCAATATTGCAATATTGCCGCGTCACAGTAGAACACTAAACACCAAATGCCCACCTAACCCTCCTTAACGCCTCTGCGCACTCCCCTTCCGAGGGCATGGAACAATCAATAGTTAAAACCATCAAAACATGAAAACCATAAAAAGTTAAATAAGCGTCATCTCGCTCCCTAATGAGTGAGAGGCTACATGTCTATGAAATTAAATAGAAGAGCGCTAACGATACCACTCAGTGCTACACTAATTTTATGCACTATTTTTCTATTATTAACTACTAAAACAGCTTATTCGGCTGAACCTGTAATAATCGAATTCCTATATTATTATGACCCATGTCCAACATGCCCAAACGATTTGTATTTCCATAACGCTGGAGTAGTGAAACGCATAGAAAACGACTATGGAAACAATGTTTCAGTTATACTTATCCCCTTCTATTCTACAGAGGGTGAAGAAAAAAGGAGGCTATACGACATTAAAGTTTGGGAACAAGATGCTATAATAATAAATCGCGAGGTTGTAATCACCGAATACGCCAATGAAACTTACATACGGGAGTATATCGACTACTTTTTAGGCTTACGACCTTCTCCTCCAACGACTCCACAACAGCCTTCTCCCCCTACCCAACTTAACCTACCGGCGTTGCTTGTACTCTCATTCACTTTCGGTTTTTTCGAGACTTTTTCTCCATGTCTAATAGCAATGTTATCGTTTGTTTTAGGCTACACCATAGCTGAATTGTCTTCATTTAGAGAAAAATTCTCAAAAGTCATGGCTTTTGGAGCAGGATTTGTCATCGCCACGTTCCTCATGTTCACCGTAACAGCTGCGGGGATAATTAGTGTAGCAACAATGTCGCATATGCAAAATGTTCTGATGTGGATTGTTTGCGCCTTCGCCATTCTCTTCGGACTTGACTTGCTAGGGTTTAACATTTTTAAAATCTTTAAAATTAAGGCTGAGACAAAACCTTTAATTCAAAAACTAACAAAAAAATATGCGTTTACATACACAGGACTTGCTGTACTGGGTTTCCTTTTTTACTTTCTTGATCCTTGCATTGCACCTGTTTTTGTGGTCATGTTGGCTGCAAGCCAACAGGCGCTACTTCTTGAATTTCTACCCCTAGTACTTCTTATATTCTGTTTAGGCGTGACAATTCCTTTTATAGGTATTGGTTTTCTTTCTGGTTCCATATCCAAACTGGCTAGAAGCACTTATCGCCACCGATCTAAAATACGAGCCGTCAGTGGCATAATTCTAATAAGCTATGCTCTTTACCTTATTATTTTGTATCTTATATGACATAATAAATAATGCTTGTATATGTGTTTTTCAGCTCATCCTTTACCATAGAGACGTACGTCTTCACTACCAATTTTTCATCTCTTCCAACTAGAAAGTGTTAAAGGGTCTTCTGAAGTTTTTTCCAGCATATTTCGCTCTATTGCCAAGTTCCTCTTCTATTCTGAACAGTTGATTGTATTGGGCAGTCCTTTCACTTCTGGTTACACCTGTTTTTATTTGTCCAGCAGATAGTGCAACAGCTAAATCTGCTAGCCATGTGTCCTCGGTTTGCCCAGACCTTTCAGACACTTGAACGCCATAGCCATTTCTGAAGGCTAGTTCAGCCACATCTAAAGCCTCGCTAAGGGTTCCTATCTGATTAACCTTAAACAGAAGAGCGTTGGCGGCTCCCAATTCAATTCCCCTTCTCAACCGCTTCATGTTTGTGACGAAGAGGTCGTCTCCAACTATTTGAATTTTTAAGGTTCTAGTTAATTCTGCAAAACCTTCAAAGTCCTCTTCTTCTAATGGATCTTCGATTGATTTAAGAGGATACGACGAAACTAGGTCTTCATAAAAGTCCATAAGCTCCTCACGGTTAATCTCCTTCCCCATCAAAGTATACTTACCTGTTTTTCCGTTATATAAGTGGCTGGCAGCGCAATCCAAGCTAAGCACAAATTTGTCTCCATATCCAAGCTCCTCTACAGCCCTTAATTCCACATCAAAAGCCTCCCTCGGATCCTTCATCCCATAAGGAGTATATCCTCCTTCAACTCCTACATTTAAAGAGTGCTTGCCATATTTTTCTACTAAAATTTTTCCAAGTTCATAATAAACTTCAAATCCCATTCTTATTGCATCTGAAAAGCTCTTCGCACCAACAGGCATTATTTGATGTTCCTGAAAGTCAAGGCTAGTAGCTGCAAGCTTCCCACCTTCTATAAGATCCAAAACAGGAACTGGCAAAATATGTGCATTCATTCCACCTATGTAACGATAAAGCGGAACCCCTAATGCTTTGGCGGCCGTTTTTGCCACAGCCAAGGAAACCCCGACAATAGCGTTAGCTCCAAGTTTCGACTTATTTTCGGTTCCATCAAGTCCAATCATTAAATCATCAATTTCCCTTTGCATCGTAATGTCTTTTCCCTTAAGTGAAGAGGCTATAATTTCGTTCACATTCTCGACCGCTTTGAGAACACCTCTTCCATGATACCTTTTCCCTCCATCTCTTAACTCAAAGGCTTCATTTTTCCCTGTAGATCGTCCACTTGGAACACTTGCTCTGTCAAAAACACCTGCTTTAGTTACAACTTCAACTTCAATAGTTGGATCCGCTCGGCAGTCAAGTACCTCCCTTGCCTTAACCTCCTTTATTTCGAAACGCTCCATTTTTTTTAACCTCACCTTTAGTTGGATTTTACCTCATAAGTTGAGATTGAGATATATGAACATTTCTCTAGCGCGCGACAATTAGCTTGTGACGACTATTATGTCCAGATCCATTGTATTTGTTCCTGTAGTCCAGTGATAAAGCGCTCGCTTCCCTACCTTCTCCCTCCAGTTTAGTAGTTAAAATTAACGGTTTAAACCCTAATTCTTCAGCTTTTTCTTTAGCTGCGTCATGATCGTGTTGTCAGCTAGTATTACATTACTGAACCTTCAATCCTTGAAGTCATGCGGCTTTGGCGTTTCTAAACTAGGATTAACCGTAACCCTTCGAGGTGTTTCCTTGCGAATCTTTTTCCGTAAATTATTTTTTAAGAACGTTAACCGCATCTGCGAATGTATTTGCGTTGGGGACGGTCAGTCCACAAGGGAGACCTTTAACCTCATCTGTAGCCTATTAGATTAATTATTTCAGCGCGCGCAGATTAATCTTGTTTATTGTGGTTCGCAGTAGTTATCTTAATTCTCGAAGATGGATGTCAAACAGACTGGGAGGAGCCAGCATAGCTTCGATAAATCAATTTGCATTTTGTAGCGCTACAAAACTTTAGAGCTTGAAAATGGATAAAATCCTTCCAGTCTACTTGTCCATTAATCGCACGTTTTAACAAGAAAGCGAGAGATTACTTCGCCGTTGCCCACGCGCGCGCCTTTTTTACTAAGCCGACAATTCCTATAGGCTCGTATATCACTAAAATGAGGGCACAGGCATATACTAGTATCATGCGTAACGCAGGATTAAAAGATAGTAGGAGTTCAAGTAGAGTTCTCATTATACCAGCTCCAATTATTGGTCCGATAGTTGTACTGACGCCGCCAATAATTGTCATAACAAGGATTACGTCCGACTCATAGGTACTAAAGGATGCCGGGTTAACATATCGAATAAAATGAGCAAAAAGGCTTCCAGCTAGACCGGCAAAGAATGCACTTATAGTAAATGCCAGAATCTTATATTTCATAGCATTAATGCCGAGAGATTCAGCTAAGGTTTCGTCCTCACGTATGGCTATAAGAATCTTTCCGAAATTTCCTTTAACCAGATAGTAAAGGAATAATACGGTCGTAATAAATACTGCCAATGTGAGGTAATAATAGTTGCTATATGAACTAAAATCCACTCCCAAAATTGGGTCCGGTGCGGGGATGTTGCGCAAACCTAGAGGACCATTAGTTACGTCAACCCAGTTTAGAAAAATCAAGTAAACAAACCATGAAAGAAAGAAAGTTGTTACAGCGAAGTAGGATCCCCTGAGTCTTAGTGCAGGGTATCCTATACCCGCGGCAACAATGGCGCTAAGAACACCAGCTAATGGAAAGGCAACCCAGAAAGACAAACTTCTGCTGATAAGATTGCCGCTTATATAAGTACCAGTTAATAGGGCAGAGAAATATGCGCCAACACCATAGAAGGACGAGTGGCAGTAGGATAGTTGCCCCGTATATCCCATTAACAAGTTATAGCTTGAAGTCAAAATGCCGTAAATTAGAAACGTTATTATGACGTATTTAATATATTCAGATACAAAGAATGGAAGAAAGACTGCCAAAATGCTCAAAATTAAGATGAATAGAACGTAGAATTTCTTAGCATGAAGGAAATCCAAAAGCCGTGGCGGTTTAGTGATCTTTCCCATCAACTTATCCACCTTTTTGAGTTTTCATTCTTACACCCTTTTACAAGCTTTATCATTTCGTTTCAAGGCATGGCACCTCTTAATTCGTGAACTTATGTCTTTTTCTTGAATATTCCTTCTGGTCTTAACAACAAGACAGCTATTAGGATGAAGAAAGCGTAACCATTCCGGTAATCAGCTGATATGAATGCTGTGCATAGGGATTCTACAGTTCCAACTATAAACCCTGAAATAATCGCCCCGGGAATGTTGCCTAAACCCCCTAGAACCGCTACAACAAGACATTTAGTAAGAGGAAGGCTTCCCATACTCGGGTAAATCGCATAAAGAGGCGAAACTAAACAAGCGGCAACGGCTGTTAGAGCGCCACTTAAAGCGAAAATGGTCGAATAAACCGTTTCCACGTTGATTCCCATAAGTTTTGCAGCCTCAAGATTTTGAGCCGATGCCCGGATGGCTTTACCTATCCATGTCCATTTGATGAATATACCAATAGCAGCGAAAAAAATTACAGACGTTACGAATACCAGCAACCTTTGTACCGATAAGCTTATAGGTCCAACCTGAACCAACATCGGATAAGGAGAAGGCATGTTCCTGGGCGTTGCAGTAAACAGAAAAAGTCCGATATTTTCTATCATGTAAGAGAGTCCGACGGCACAAATAAGCATAGTGCGCATCCATGGCGGACTAGGCCTAATTCTTAAAGTGCGGTATATCGACTTTTCAATCAAAATTGACATAACTGCGCCAATCACCATGGCAAACAAGATGACAAAAAAGAAGGGGATATTTAGTTGAGAAGCAGCGAATAAAGCCACGTATGCTGAAAGCATATAGATTCCGGCTTGAGAATAGTCGGGTATTCCAGAGATTGTCCATATGAGTGTGAGGCCTATGCCCATCAATGAATAGATGGATCCCAACACTATTCCAATAACTAGCTGCGATATTATTTGGTCGATCATCAGAAGTCAACCTATGTAGCTTCGTGTGCCTTCAGATGTCCACATGAAAATGTGAACTGGGAAGTTCCCTTGATTTGTGTAGCCCTGGAAGTCTTTAAATTCTATTAGCCCTTCTAATCCCGGATAACTAATCTGTTTCAAGGCATCTCTTATTGCAGTGGGATCAGTAGACTGCGCGTTTTTTATTGCCTCTGCCATGACGTATAATGCATCATAGCCAAATACTGCGGGGTAGTGCAACGGAACGCCGTATTTACTTTGGACCTTATTGGCAAGGGCAACTATTCCAGGAGGGCATAGTGGATCAGGTGGATAGATAACAAGCGAAATCGCGTATGTCCCTGCAGCATTTTCTTTACCCGCTGTCTTAACAAGAATTTCGCTGGCCATTTCCTCGGATCCAACCCATTTTGTTTTTTGTGTGAGGCCAAGCTCGGCAGCTTGCTTAAGCATCATAGCCCCCACCTCTGTGTCTCCACAATACATCACTAAATCAGGTATATCTGCCTGAATCTTCGTGAGGTACGGCATAAAATCTGTAGTCGTTCCCCGTTCGTAGAGTTGTTTACTTTTAGTTGTAACCCCGTATTTAGCGAGCTCCGCTTCGAATGCGTCAACAAACGAGCGCCCATAATCGTCGCTACAAGAAATAAACGACACAGATTTGACTCCCAACTTTTGAACTATAACTTGCGAAATAGAAACAGCCATTAATGGCATTGAAGGACGCATTCTGAAGTAGTATGTAGCGTTTTGCCTTGTTAAGGCATCAGCTGCGCATTCAATGGTTAATGTTGGAATTTTATTCTGTTGGATTATAGGCACAGTAGCCATACAAACGGAGCTGCAATGCGAACCTAATATAGCAACGACGTGATCAGATTGAATGAACCTCTGCACATTGTTAACCCCTTGAGTCGGTTCACATCTATCATCATACCAAAGTACTTCAATGGTATATTTTTGGCCCTTAATCATAATTCCTTCTTTGTTTATTTCTTCCATTGCTATTTCGATGCCGTACCGACCATATGTACCCAATTCAGCCGCTGATCCAGTATATGCACCTGTATGACCTATCTTAATAACATTCGCCGCAGGAGGTAGTGTCATCTGCCAATAAACGACCCCCGCGATAGCTGCTACAACGATGACAACCACAATGATAATCGCTTGCATTTTGGTTATCGCCGATTTTGACAGGATCATTTCATTCTCACCTTTAGACTCGTTTTTTGATTTAACGACTTTAAATTTAAGCTTTACGGTATAATATAATAATACAATGCGATATCGTCAGGTTAACACTCTTCTCATGCATGCATGGTTTAAGCTGTCCAGTTTTCCGGCTGGGTTTTGGGTTGAACTATTGAACAAACGTTAAGCAGCTTCCATCTTCTGGTTGAAAAATGCAAAAATATGCCCACATGCCACATTCTAAACGTGTGTATAATAGGCTCAACTGCAGATTGTTCTACAGTTTAACGTTTAAACTTCACTTTATTCAGCAAAATAAGCCAAACCATACTTTTGCGCCAAAACCGAGACATCATCATTACCGCACCCTTTTAAGCGCTCGCCCTCCCATGTTTTCGGGTGTGGACAATGGGTGACCATGTGGTTGTTGAGAGGCGACTGCTTGAGGAGATCCAGCGTGAGCTTGCTGAGCTCAGGACTATTGTTGAAGAGCGCCTCATTGACCGAGAAGCGAAGCGACAGCGCTCTCGAGCCTCTTGATCCTGTCAAGGAGCTCTTCGTCCCCTTTCCGAGCTTCTTCCTCCATTTTCATTGCAAGTTCTCTGTCGAGGATGAGGCCGCATTTACCGCAGCGTCCGCTGCCCGGCGGGTTTTTCTCTCCGCAGCGCGGGGCAATCCGCAAGCCTCGGCACTCCCTTAGCCTCTTCAGGCTTCTTCAGCCCGTGAAGCTCTAGGACGGCGTCTTCGAGGTCCCTCGCTGAGAAGTGCACGTAACGCCTGGCCATTTTAGAGTCTTGAACCCAGCCAGCGTAGAGTTCAAGCCTGGACTCTGTGAACACCTTCGCAAGGTTTTTTAACGTTGAGTGGCGGAAAAGGTAGGGACACACACCCTTTTTCAAGCCGGCCTTCTTGGCTAGGCGCTTGATAATTAGCCTGAAGTGCCTGTAGCTGCGCCTTTCACCTTTGTAATTGGTGGCAAGGGAGCACCATAACGGGGCGGCTGGGTCATTCTGGTAGGATGTTCTTTAAGCCATTCCAACAGCGGCTTATAGCTCACCACGAGAGGTATGCGCTTTATGCCCGTCTTGCCGTTGACCGTTATTAGGCAGTAATTGGCCTCAAACTGGACGCTCCCCACGGTCATGTCCAACACTTCGCCTAAGCGCAGCCTCGAAAAGCACCTGGACGAGCGCTCTGTCCCTAGTGTTATCGGCAGCCTTCACAATGGCCTCGAAATCCTCTGGTGTGAGGAGATTGTCAGGCGTGACCCTCACATCCTTCTTCGCCGCCCTAAGACTGATCCACTTGACCTCCCCCGGTAACGGTGTGTTCCTATCGCAACAGCCGTACTTTGCATACTGAATGAGCTCCCTCAAGACGATCTTCTTGTCCCGTTTCGTTGATTCCCTGTAGGGCTGGCTGTTAACCCACGCTACAACCCTTTCAGCATCCTCTCTCTGCCTCCCTCAGGTCAAAGTTTATAGCCCTTAAAATGGCTGGGAGGTGCCCTGCGTAGGCCGCAACTCTTGCCGTCGAAAGTCCCAAGGCAGTTAAGTGGTCCAAGAAGGTGAGCACTAGCTCACCGCTTCTAAGGTTTTTGATAAGCCTCCTGCACCGTTGAATCCGTCCCTCATAGTCGTATATTTCCGCCGACATTTCACTAGTAGAAGTTTCTGAGAGCTTAAAAGGGCGGGAAGGGATTTAACCCGAGAAGATGGTGCGGTCGCCGGGATTTGAACCCGGGTCGTCAGCGTGGCAGGCTGATGTCCTAGACCAGGCTAGACTACGACCGCCTTAGGATGGACTAGGACATTTTCTATTTCTCTTCCTAAAAAGCATAACGTTTTCAGGTATTGTGCGTACATATCGGAAACTTTCCTCCACTAGCTATGCGGCTTCATTCCTTGTGGTTGCGCGTGCAATTTTCGTGGCATACAAGGGAAAAATGTTAAGAAGAAGTCAGGCATCCTAGCTTTTCATAACCTCAACTTAAGAATGGAGCGTATAACTTGGGACTTGTAGACCCAACAACAGCGATAGTGATCGCATTTACGGTTCTGATAATTTTACTCTATAAACGATTAAACCTAGGAATAACCCTAAACGTAACAGCTATAGTCTTAGCGTTGCTCGCACTTGAATGGACTAGAATTCCAACAGTAATTTATGAGGCAAGCGTTGACCCAAACACAACTTCGGTTGTAGTCGCAACTTTTGGAATAATGCTGCTCAGTCAACTCTACAAGGAAACTGGAATTATTAACAAACTGAGCGAAAGCATAAGTAGAATTGTTAAAAACCCTAAAATCGTGTTAGCCGTGGTGCCAGCAATTATAGGGCTTCTCCCAGTCGCCGGTGGAGCCCTAATGTCGGCGCCTCTCGTGGATGTGGAAGCAGAAAAACTTAAGCTGAAACCGCAGAGAAAAGCCTACATAAACTTATGGTTTAGGCATACAATATTTCCGGTTTACCCACTGAGCACGCCCATAATCATAACAGCCACGCTCACTGGCGTAGCAATCCCTATTATAATTCTATATCAAATTCCAGCAGTCATTGTAATGATAATAGTGGGATACATCATTGGTTTTTGGAAAATTAAAACGCCGAAAAGCGAGGAGGCAAACACTGAAAATGGCGTCAACTCTAATTTAAAAGCCTTCTTAATCTCCTTCAGCCCAATTTTGACAGCAATAGTTTTCACCATAGCTTTAGGCATGGCCGGGCTCGAGCTGTTAAATCAAGGCATTGACGTTGTCATCGCTGTCTTTGTCGGGCTATTAATTTTAATTGTGATATCGAAAATGCGCTTTGACACGTTTATAAAACCCTTTAAGGGGTGGGGAATTTATGGCGTAACCCTTGCAGCCTACGGAGCCTTCCTATTAAGAGGCGTTATAATTTCTCCAGAAGTTAGTCAGGTTTTCTCAGCGTTAGTTGCAAAAGGCAACAGTGCAAACCTCACAATTCTTTTAATAGCATTTCCAGCCATTCTAGGGGTTCTCACAGGCTCACCAGTCAGTGCAGTAGCCATAAGCTTTCCAATACTATGTGAGGCTTCACCAATACCTGCAAACATTGCTGCTCTGGTTTACATAAGCGCTTACCTGGGCTACACAATAGCGCCGACGCATCTCTGCTTTACATTCACGGCAGACTACTTCAAATGTTCACTTGGCAAAATGTACAAATACGTAATTCCATCCTTCATAGCGACATTCCTGACAGCAATAATAACGTACTTCGCTGCTTAAGCGGGCAGCTCAGCTGATGATGCTGAAGGTGTAGCTACTCAATAAAGTATCCTTTCATTTTTAACAATGGAATCTGATTCTTCTTGTAACGCCAAATTATGTCACCACGTTTTTCAAACTGGAAATCCCATGGCGAAACAAGAACAACATCGCCATGTCTTATCCACGCTCTTCTCTTCATTTTTCCCCGTATCCTACAATTGCGGGTGTGACCGTCTTGGCATCTCACTAAGATTCTGTCGAAACCCAGCATCTTCTCAGCTATTCCTAAAACATCGCTATCCTCCGGTAACATAATATCGCTGAGTTCGTCTTCGCTTATCACTTTTCTTTTACCCAAACAAGCATCCAGCTTTTACACCAATTTTTCTATTGGAGGTTTTCTTTTCTCCCAGCAATCATTGCAGTAAACAAGCCGTTTCGGATCAGGTTTGAATGGAAGTTCGCACTCTTCTCCGCAATCTGCACAAATAACCTTGTAATTCTCCTGAACATTGCTTTCTAATTCTTTTATTGCGGTCTTTGTCAACGCCTTTATTCTGTTCAGTTCAGCCGTCTCTCCATAGCCTACTAGGGTTATGGCGGTTCCTTCACGTCCCATCCTAGCGGTTCTTCCAATTCTGTGAAAATAAACAAGTGCATCCAGTGGAACATCATAGTTTATTATATGAGTTACCCCTTGAATATCTAAACCTCTTGCAGCAACATCGGTAGCAACAAGCAGCCTGATTTTCCCTATCCTAAAAGAGTCTAGAACAAGCTCTCTTTGCGATTGTGTAAGGCCGCCATGAAGAGGTTTTGCGTCATACCCTTTTAGGCTTAATCTGTGTGCAAGCATACTTGTTTCTTTACGTGTTTTGCAGAATATTATAGCGCGTTCCACGCCGTTTCCCTCCAAAATGCTGCACAGAACATGAAGCTTGTTTTTAGGGTTTACAAGCATGTAATACTGTCTTATTTGGGTGAGAGCTATTTCGTCCTTACTTACCAGTATTTTCTCAGGTTTTTTCATGCATCTTTTGCATATGCTCATCACCGTTTGGTCTATTGTCGCCGAGAAAAGACTTGTTTGTCTATTCGCTGAAACCTTTGAGAGTATAAACTCAACATCGTCTATGAACCCCATGTCAAGCATTCTATCAGCCTCGTCGAGCACAACAAACTTCGCCATTGTCAAATCAAGTGTTCCACGTTTAAGATGGTCTATTATGCGGCCGGGTGTGCCTACGACAACGTGAACACCCTTTTTTAGTTTGCTAGCTTGTTTCTGAACTGGTTCCCCGCCGTAGATTGGTAAAACTTTGAGGGGCGTGTACCTGCCTATTCGGCTTATGTGCTCTGCAACTTGAATTGCAAGTTCACGGGTCGGTTCTAAAACTAAACCCTGAACGTTCGCGCTTCTAAAATCTACACTTTCTATAAGTGGAATTCCAAACGCAGCTGTCTTGCCCGTTCCTGTTTGGGCCTGACCAATCACATCTTTACCCTCAAGCAGCGGAATTATCGCTTGAGCCTGAATTGGAAAAAGATCATTAAAACCAAGCTCCTCAATGCCGTTCATAACTTCACCGCTTAACGGCAAATCTTTAAAGTATCTCACCAAATTTGCTTCACTCCTTCTAACACAAAACTTCGCATGCGCTTTTCAAAAGCCTCAAAAGCCTTTCGACACGTGTGAACTTCTGTGGCTCACCTATACTAAGCAGCCTACTATAAAAACCTTTACACTTGATCGGCAAGTTTTCTGCTGGTTATTAGTCTGAAATTATAGTGCTGCGTTATGGACGAGTTCCCAATGTTAATTCAACAGTAATTGTTTGGTTTTCTCTTACGATTGTTACTTCTATTGTTTGTTCAGGCAGGGTGTTTTCTTCAAGGTATGTTGAAAGAACGTCTATGTTAGTTATTCTTGTACCGTTTATGGCTATTATGATGTCTCCGCCGACTGTAACGTATTCTCCTGCTATCAAGACCTGTTTTGTTCCGCCTCTTAGGCCTGCATTTGCCGATGGCCCTCCGCTTACAACTTGAGTTATTAACCATCCATATGTGACATTTACACCCATAGCCTTTGCTATTTCGTAGGTCATGTCTACTCCAGTGGCGCCTAGCCATGGATGCTTATTATAGGAACCTGTTGTCACTAATGAGCTAATTTCCCTTAAGATTGTGTTGGACGGGATTGCGAAGCCCAATCCTTGGGAGTCGCTTACAATGGCTGTTGTTATGCCAACAACTTGGCCTTGAATGTTTAGGAGTGGCCCTCCAGAATTGCCCGGATTAAGCGGAGCAGTTGTTTGGATAATATTTGGTATTGGGTATCCGCCTGCCTCTTCTGTTATTGTTCTGCCCAACGCGCTTACTATGCCAATACTCATGGATCCTGATAACCCGTATGGGTTGCCAACAGCAACAACGACATCGCCAACCTTCAATGTGGATGAGTTAGCAATTTCGAGAGGTTTGAACTCGCTTTGAGGCGCATCGGTTGAAAGCACCGCCAAGTCCGCGTAAGGATCTGAACCGAGCACGGTTGCTGCGTATCCGTTTCCGTTTATAAATGTCACGGTGACGTTGATTGTATTTTCAATCACGTGGTAGTTTGTGATTATCACCATTTCTCCTGTAAAGTTGTAGATGAAACCTGAGCCTTGAACTTGAGTGTAATATGCACGGTGGAAAATGTCGTATTGCACTATTAATCCTCGAATTATAACGACAGAATCTTTTACTTGCTCATATAACCCGGAAAGTGAAACGTTCTCTCCTAATATGTACGTGTTGTTTTGGTTTATGACATTTTGCGTTGACTGGAGCTTTGACATTTGCTCTTGGAGATTTGAGAGTTGATTTTGCAGGTCGCTGATTTCATGTGAGTAGCCAAATAAGTAGCCTACGACTCCTCCTGCAAACAGGCTGACAACTATTATTGCTAAAATGATTGCTGTTGAAAATGTTGTTTTTGGTTTCTGTGGAATTTCCAATGTTTATTCACCTTCTTTGTCAGTAAGTTTTCCGCCGCAATGCGGGCAAAACGTATCGTCTGGTTGAATTTCTCTACCACAATAGGGGCATATGAGTTCTTTCTTTAAAAGATGCGTCCCCTGCTTCTCCTTTGCCAGCAGTTTTCCGTCGCTGAGAAAGAGCATTCTGCTTGCAAGTGCGGCTTTGTGGCTGTCATGGGTTACCATGACAATTGTGGTTCCTTGTTCAATGTTTAATTTGCCCAATAGCCTGACGATTTCATAACCAGTTTTGGAGTCCAAGTTTCCAGTAGGTTCGTCGGCGAGAACTATGGCGGGATTGTTTGCTAATGCACGTGCAATGGCAACTCTTTGCTGCTCTCCTGCGCTCAGTCGATGTGGCTTGTGGTTTTCTCTCTCTGAGAGCCCCACTAATTTTAGCAGTTCACGAGCCCTTTTTCCTTTTTCTTCCTTTGACTTTCCAGCGCCTTCCATAGGAAGTTCAACATTTTCAACTGCGCTTAAGTATGGTAGCAAATTGAAGGTTTGGAAGACAAAACCAATTTTATACCTTCTTATTTTGTAAAGTTCTTTTTCCGGAATTTTTGTAACATCTAAGCCGTCCAAAATCACTTTTCCGTAGGTTGGCTTGTCGAGGCAGCCTAAAATGTTCAGCAATGTTGTTTTACCTGAACCTGATGGTCCCATAACGGAAACGAATTCGCCCTTTTTCACTTTGAGGTTTACATCCGAAAGAGCTCGAATCTGACGTCCGC
>Ga0078972_1004748_pt1 | contig 36314 bp, 33 predicted proteins | sample YelNatPaOPGAMG01_FD_67568 | JGI IMG/M metagenome (GOLD analysis project Ga0078972, IMG submission 67568) | Hot spring thermophilic microbial communities from Obsidian Pool, Yellowstone National Park, USA - OP-RAMG-01 (SPADES assembly) (version 2) | ecosystem: Environmental > Aquatic > Thermal...
TCCGAAGACCGCGCTTGTGGTAGTTCATCCCCGATCCGAGATCCGAGATGATTTCGAACGACCAGCCATTGGCGGAACAGAACATCTCCAGCATCCGGACCTGCCGTTCCAGATCCGGTTTATGGTCATGGCTCGACACCCGGGCATAGGCGATAGTGGTTCTGACATTCGACCTGGCGTGAAAAGCATTTGGCCGCAGCCTTGCCAAGTCATACCGCCTTTGTCCACCGGGAGTTCGCTCGTCCGGCAATAACTTTCCTTCTCTTTCCCACCGGCGCAGGGTGGATTTCGAGACGCCTAGGAATTTTGCCGCCTCGGCTACCCCTACTAACTTGCTCATATTAGTATTATATAGGCATGTTTAGATAATGTCAAGCGGAACTGTTGTAGCCCCAGCGCCGTGACCCACGAGCCCTGGCGCACGCCCCGGTTGGCGTACAGTAGGCAGTTCTTGCCGAAGGTTCCCAGCCCGGCCCGCGCCGCGGCGTGGCGGTGGGGCAGGTAGGGCAGGATATAGGACTCTATGCCGTCTTCGCGCAGAAAATGGCGGAAGGTTTTCAACCGCTTTTGCAACCTGTCTTTGGTCACCCGGTCGTCCTCAAGGTAGAGGCGGCCGAACTTGCCGGTCATTTCCGCCGGAAAACCCTGTTTGAAGTAGTTTTCCAGCAGCACGACGATCGTTTTCGCCTGCGGACAGACTGCCGCCGGATCGGTGCCCGGCATCAGGTCCATGCCCCTGGCGACGGTCCAGTCGTACAGTTCCCACCGCTCGAGCAGGATCCGGCGCTGAGTCTCGAAAGGTTCGACCGTGGTAAACCCGATGTCCGCAAAGCCCAGTTCCCGGGCCCTTACGATAATCGCGTCCCGCGTCAGCAAAGCAAATCACCTCCGCGCCGAACGATTCTCTGTCAGGGGGTGCATTCCCTGTCTTGGAGGTTGGAAGCAGGTGGCAAACATGAAACGTGTTCCAGGTCGGTAAGGCGATCGTGGCTACTCCCGAAAAAATTACCGTAAAGGCTCTCGCCGCTTTGTTTCAAAAAAATATGACGGAATATGGGATTGAGTTGAAAGATCTACTGGCAGAGTTGCGGGAAGGCTCTCATGATTACGACACGGACTAAGGTATTCTTTGCTAGTAGTGTAGTTATAGCCGGACTTGCTTCCAAGACGGGTGGTTCATGTGAAGTTTTGGCGTTGGCAGAACTCGGGATAGTCATTCCTTATATCTCAGAAGATGTACTACACGAAGTCTTTCGCAATATTCACAAGAAGCTACCGTCTTCTGTGGGTAACTATTATGCATTGATTAAGACATTACCTTTTCGGACTATCCAGCCAACCATGGAAGATATCGAACATGCTGCCTCCATAATAAACGAAAAGGATGCGGGGATCCTGGCGGCAGCCATGTCCGCCAAGGTCGATTGGCTATTGAGCATGGACAAGCACTTTCTAAAAGGTGATTTGACCTACCAAGCGCCCTTTGCCATCGACAGACCCGGTGATTTTTTGGCGGCAATCCAACTCCGCAAGTTCAGGACCATAGACATGAAACCCGAATGAACCCTGTTGTCCACCAAGCTCACAAGCATCAACGAAAGAACCCAATGGTGCCTCAGATCTTCCCCTTTACCTCGTCGTAGCGCTCCTTAACCTTCTGGAAGTCCTCCCACACCGGCTTCTTCCAGTTGGGATTGCGCAAAAGGGCCGCCGGGTGAAAGGTCGGCATCACGGCGATACCGCTCTTGGTGGCCAGCCAGTTGCCCCGGGCCGCCGTAATCCCGCTTTTCCCGCCGATCAGGTACTTGAAGGCACTGGCCCCCAGGAGCACGATGATGGAGGGCCACACGGTCTCCACCTGTTTGAAGAGCCAGGGCAGGCAGGCCGCCGCCTCCGCCGGTTCGGGCGCCCGGTTGCCCGGCGGGCGGCACTTGACCACGTTGGCGATGTAGACTTCCTCCCGGCGGATATCCACCGCCGCCAGGATGCGGTCCAACAACTGACCGGCCGCCCCGACGAAGGGGCGGCCGAGGCGGTCCTCGTCGGCCCCGGGCCCCTCGCCGATCAGCATCAGCGCGGCCGCCTCGTTCCCTTCGCCGAAGACGATGTTCCGGCGTCCCCGGGCCAGGCCGCAGGCCCGGCAGTCACCCATCTCCCGCCTGATGTCCGACAGCGTCAAAACAATTCACCCCGGGGAATATCTTTCGCCCCGGGGTGTCGCGCTTCCTGCCCCGTGTCTACCCTGCTTTCGGGTCTTCCTGCAGCACGATGCGGTGATCGACCAGCGCCAGTTCCAGGATCCGGCCGTTAAAGACCTTGCGCCGGCCGAAAATGTCCTCCAGCAGCAGGCCTTCGGCCTGCGGGATCACCTTGTCCACCATTTCAAAGTACAGTTCGTCCTTGTCCCCTTTACGCAAATAGGCATTGGCCTCGCACATGTCCATCACCTTCCCCTGCTTAAATTATAGACCTTTCCTGCGCCAAGTCAACCACCCCAACCGGAGACCGCGCCGGTTTCCGCCCGTCTCCCAAAACGGCTCGTCCCCCGGTTCCGGGACCGTCACCAGCCCCGGAACCGGCCCCGGAAAGAAAACAGCCCGGTGAAAAACGCGGTCCCGGTAGTACACGATGTCGAGGGGACCGCTCCGGCCGACCGCGGCCAGAAGTTCCGCCCGGGAACCGACCGCATGGCCCCCGGCCCCGGTAACGACATCCCCGGACCGGACGCCGGCCCGCCAGAAAGGCGACCCGGGCCGGACGTCCAGCACCCCCACCCCCTCGGCGGGGCGGATGTAACGGGGCGCGGCAGCCGACTCCAGGCGGTTGCCCAGGTGGATAACCCCCTCGTGGCCCAGGGGAGCGAACAGGGCGGCCACATAAAGGAGAAGGGGTTCCCGGGCGGAGAGTACCGCCAGGGCCAGAAGAATCAGGCTATAGAGGAAAAGGGCGGCGAACTGCAGCCGGGTTTTCCGCCGCGGCGTCCGCGCCAGGACCAGGTCACCGTAACCCAGGCCGGCCACCACCGGCACCAGGCCGTAAGCGGCGGCCGCCGCTCCCAGCAGGGGCCACCAGGCGGGCATCGCCAGACCGCCGGACATGGCGCCCGGGAGCGCCACCAGGGCTACGACCGGCAGCGGCCAGAACTTTTGCAGGGCGAAGCCGCCCACCACCGCCCCGTTCGCCGGCGACCGGACGTAGACCGGTACCGCGCCCCGGTGCCCGGCGACCAGGATGAGCAGGCTCTCCGCCAGGTGCAGGACGGCCACCAAGGCCATCAACTGGGCGACGTCGAGGTCCGGCCAACCCAGAAGCAGGCGGGACAGGGCCAAAAGCCCTGCCGCGTACGAAAAACAGAGGAAGCGGGCGTTGATCAGCATGAGGGCGACGGCCAGCGGCCAGAGGTACAAAAGCGCGGTGGCGGAAAGCGTCACCCCGGCCGCCACCATCACCAGGCTGGCCACCACGCCGCCCCCGAAGCCCCAAAGGGTGGACCAGGCGGTTTCCCAAAGAAACGCTCCCGGTCGCGTCCAACCGAACGCTCTCTTACGCAATCCTTCCACCCGGAAGTACAAAAAGGCCACCAGGGCCACCACCAGCCAGAAAACCGGGTCGGCCGGCATCTGCCCCAGGGCGGCCCAAGTCAGGGAAAAAACCGCTGCCCAGTTCATGGCCTCTTACGCCGCGTTGACCTTGACTTTTTGCAACATGTCTTTCAAGGCCGCGTCCATTTGCAGATCCGGTTTGCCGCTGTCCGGGTTGGCCACCACCTGGTTGGGCTCGATCCCTTTGTGCTGGATGTCGTGCTTGGCCGGCGTGAGGTAGCGGGCCGTGGTGAGTTTGAGGCCGGCCCCGCCCGACAACGGGTAGACCGTCTGCACCACGCCTTTGCCGAACGTCTTGGTGCCCACCAGGATGCCGACCCCGGTATCCTGGATGGCCCCGGCCAGGATCTCGGCGGCGGAAGCCGTGTTGCCGTTGACCAGCACCACCAGCGGCATGTTGATCAGCCGGTCATCGGTTTGCGTCAGGACATCCTGCCCGAAATTGGACTGGATGTAGACCACGGGGCTGCCCTTGGGCAGGAAAAAGCGGGCCACGTTTACCGCCGACTGCAGTTCGCCCCCGGGATTGTCCCGCAGGTCGAGAATGAGGCCCTGCATGCCCTGGCTCAACAGGGAGGTCAGTTGCGTTTTCATCTCCAGCGGCGTGTTTTCGGTGAACTGGGATATCGCCACGTAGCCGATGCCGGGATAATCCCGGACCATATGGCCCTCGACCGTGGGCACGTTGATCTGTTCCCGCACCAGCGATACCGAACGCTCGGCCCCGCCGGGCCCGCCCCGGGCAATGATCAGGGTGACGCCGGAACCCACGGGCCCCCGCAGGAGACTGACCGCCGTCTCCACGTCCATGCCCTTGGTATCGCGGTTGTCGATCTTGAGAATGGCGTCGTTGGCGCCGATGCCGGCGCGTTGGGCCGGGGTTCCATTGATGGTACTCTTCACCATGAGGTAGTCACCCGGCTTGGGAATGGTCACCACCATGCCCAATCCGGCGAAGGAGCCCTGGATCTGCTGTTGCAACTGGGTGAAGTTCGTCTGGTTCATATACACGGAGTAAGGGTCGTTCAGCGAATCGACCATGCCCTCGATGGCCCCTTCCACCATCTGTCCGGCCTGGACATGGTAAATGCCCTGGGTGCGCAGCAAGGCCACCACTTTGACCAGGTTGCCCAGGTTGTCGAAATTGCTGGCCATGGCCCATCCCGCCCCCAAGGCCAGGAGCAGTACCAGTGCGCCGACGGCCACCAGGATCTTGCCCGCCGTACCGAAGGGACGCGCTTCCCTGTTTGGTTCCACTTGCAACCTTCCTTCCCGCCCCGGCCCGCGGGGCTCCCCTGACATCCGGGCGCCCCGGTCCCGCCGGGGAACGGCGAAAACTTCGGACCGGCCGGAAGCCCCCGGCTTCAGCCTGCCCTAATATACTACAACAAGGTGGGAGAAATTACAACCGGGCGGACCGGGCACCGGGCCCGTGGTTTCAGCCGGGCGAAGAATGACCGGCATCCCAAAGGCATCCCACGGCTCTCGCCCGGCTCGAGCCGTGGGGGAAAAGCGAGACCGGCCGCTAAACCTTGAGGTAGCGCCGCAGCGAGAATAGGCTGCCCAGCACCCCGATGAGCATGCCCAGCACCAGGATGCCGCCCACCACCGTGGCCAGGGTGAGCGGGTCGTCCATGAGTTGAAGGAAAGGCAGGGCCTGCTGCGCCGCGTTCACCACGAAGACATAGCCCAGGTAGACGGCGGCGCCGGCCAGCAGTGAACCGGCGAAACCCAGGCCGACGCCCTCCAGCAGAAAGGGGCTGCGCACAAACCAGTTGGTGGCGCCCAAAAACTTCATGATGCCGATCTCGTAGCGGCGGGCGTGCACCGACACCCGGATGGTGGTGGCGATCAGGAAAACGGCCGACACACCGACCAGCACCATCATGAGCAACCCCCCGATACGCAGCCAGTGGGTCACGGCCAGCAGTTTCTCGACCACGCCGGCGCCGTAACGCACCTGGTCCACCCCGTCCAGGTGCTGCGCCTGCGCGGCCAGGGCGGGAATCGTCGCGGGATCGGCCGTCTTGACCCGGAAGGCGTCGGGCAGGGGGTTGTCCTCGGCCAGGCCGGAAAGCAGATCACCGCGGTCGCCCATGCTCTGCTTGATATCGGCCAGGGCCTGGTCCTTGGACACGAACTGGACCGAGACAACCCCGGGAAGGGCCTGCAATTCCTTGTTCAGGGCCTGGGTCTGGTCGGCCGTGACGTTGTTCTGCAAAAAGACGGTCATCTCCACCCCGGATTCCAGGTTCCCGGCCAGGTAGTCCACGTTCAGCACCACCAGGGTGGTAAAGCCCAGGATGAAGAGCGAAACGGCCACGGTGACCACGGAGGCGACCGATAGCCAGCCGTTGCGCCAGATGGACCGCAGGGCTTCGTTGACGTGGCGTTCAACCGTTTTCAGCCGCACGCAGGTAGCCGCCCCCTTCCTCGTCCCGGACCATTCGTCCCATTTCCAGGGCGATGACCCGCCGCTTCATCCTGTCCACTATCTCCTGGGCATGGGTGGCCATGAGGACGGTCGTCCCCTTGCTGTTGATATCCGCCAGGAGTTTCATGATTTCCCAGGAGGTGTCCGGGTCCAGGTTCCCGGTAGGTTCGTCGGCGATGAGCAGGAGCGGATTGTGCACCATGGCCCGGGCCAGACAAACCCGCTGCTGTTCGCCCCCCGACAGTTGGTGGGGCAGGCAGTTGCGCTTGGCCTCCATACCCACCATGGCCAGCATCTGGGGTACCACGCGCCGGATCTCACGCCCCGGAGCCCCCGTCACCTCCATGGCGAAGGCCACGTTCTCCAAAACGGTGTGCTGGGGCAGGAGCCGGAAATCCTGAAAGACCATGCCGATCTTGCGCCGCAGGTAGGGCACCTCGCGACCTTTCAGCCGGGCCAGGTTCTTTCCGGCAAAAATCACCTGACCCCTGGTGGGCAGTTCCTCGCGCAAAATCAGCCTGGTCAGGGTGGTCTTGCCGGCCCCGCTGGGCCCCACCAGGAAGACGAACTCGCCTCTTTTGATGGTGACGCTTATGTCCGACAAAGCTTTGACCCCGTTGGGATACTGCTTGAAGACGTTCAAAAACTGGAGCATAGGTCCACTCCCGTCCCTCGTTCCTGTCCCATATTTCGACGGGTTATCCTAAAAACCTTCTCCGTCGGCGGCAAATAAACGCGAAGGACCACCGGCAACCGGTCCAGATCTGGCAAAACCTGGTGGACAACGCCGGGGCGGACCCCAAACCAAACGGACGGCCGGTCGCCGCCAAGCATATTTAGTTATGACAGCAGGAATAATTTACGGTAAACTATAAGCGTTAATGGTTTTTCTTTGGGAGGAAAACGATGGATATTGCCAGCCGCATTGTCGACCTGCGCAAGGAACGGGGTTACAGCACGACCAAACTGGCCCGGATGGCCGGCATTGCCCAGTCCACCTTGCGGGAGATCGAAATCGGGAAGACGTCGCCCACCTGGGACACCATCATGAAGGTCTGTCAGGCTCTGGGCATCGGGGTGGCGACCCTGGTCGCGGATCCGGCGGCCGACTACGGCTACCCGCCCGGGGGCGAAGGCGAGCTGGGCGAAACTCCGGCCGGCTACGACCACGGTGACGACCCGCAAAACCTTGTCTACGCCGCGCGGCTGCTCACCCCCCGCCAGCGCCGGCTGCTCCTCTTGATCATGGACGAGTTGGCCCGCTCCAAGAGGCTGTAGGGGCCAGCCGCTGGACGGCAAAGAAAAAACCCCGCGACGGGGGTCGTCCGGTTGGTCAGCCGATCGGCAACCATGTCGTGCAACCGCTGCAAAGCTCCCCGGGCAAGGCCGGCACCCCCTTCGCCGGCGGTGTCTGGAAGGCCGGCCCTACCTCCCCTCGTACATTTCCCGGTAATACGCCGTGTATTCTCCCGACTTGATCCTCTCCCACCAGCGGCGGTGGTCCAGATACCAGTCGACGGTCCGCCTCAGGCCCTCTTCGAAGGTGTACCGGGGGCGCCAGCCCAGTTCCGCCGTTATCTTGCCCGGATCGATGGCGTAGCGCCGGTCGTGCCCCGGCCGGTCCTTCACGAAGCTCACGAGGCTGTCCGGCTTGCCCAGGTGTTTCAGGAGGAGACGCACCACCTCCAGGTTGGTTTTCTCCCCGTGCCCGCCGACATTGTAAACCTCCCCGGGACGCCCTTGGAACAAGACCATCTCCAGAGCCCGGCAGTGGTCCTCCACGTGCAGCCAGTCCCGCACGTTCCCCCCGTCGCCGTACACCGGTAACGGCTTATCCTCCAGGGCGTTGGTGACCATGAGCGGTATCAGCTTCTCGGGAAACTGGTAGGGTCCGTAATTGTTGGAACACCTGGTCACCACCACCGGCAAGCCATAGGTTCTGTGATAGGCCAGGGCCAAGAGGTCGGCCCCGGCCTTGCTGGCCGAGTAAGGGCTGGAAGGATCCAGCGGGCTGGTTTCCGTAAAAGGCGGGTCATCCGGTCCCAGGGAGCCGTACACCTCGTCCGTGGATACCTGCAGGAAGAAAGAGTTTTCTCCCTTGCCGGCCCATCCCCCGTACCGCACCGAGGCGTCGAGCAGCACCCCGGTCCCCTGCACATTGGTCCGCAAAAAGATCCCCGGGTCCCTGATGCTCCGGTCCACGTGCGACTCGGCCGCAAAGTTGACCACGGCGTCGACGCCGGCCCCGAAAACCTCCTCCACCGTCCGGGGGTCGGCGATGTCACCCTTTACGAAGCGGTAACCGGGGCCTTGATCGGTACCCCGCAAATTCTCCAGGTTCCCGGCATAGGTCAGCCGGTCAAGGTTGACGATATCCATCTCCGGGTGCCGGGTGAGCATGTACCGGATGAAGTTGGAGCCGATGAATCCGGCGCCGCCGGTCACAAGAAGTCTCACTGAAGTCCCTCCGCTTCCCTGGCCAGATAACGGGCCAGGGCATCTTCCCAGGGCGGTAGAAGGTAGCCGACGGTCTCCCGCAGGGGAAAGGGATCGAGCCGCGAATTGGCCGGTCTGGCCGCCGGTCTGGGAAACTCCCCGGTGGTGCAGGGGTCCACCCGCACCGGGAGCCCCCGTTGCCGGAATATCTCCCGGGCGAAGCCGCACCAGGTGGTGGCCCCGCCGTTGGTCACATGATAGGTGCCGAAGGCCCCGGTCTCCACCAGGTCGGACAGCGCCCGGGCCAGGTCCGGGGTGAAGGTGGGCGCGCCGTGCTGGTCGTCCACCACGCTCACGACGGCCTTTTCCCGGCCCAGCCTGAGCATGGTACGGACGAAGTTGGGCCCGTCGCCGAACAGCCAGCTGGTACGGACAATGTAGAAGGCGGGGTGAACGTCCCGGATCGCCAACTCGCCCCAGAGCTTGCTCCGCCCGTAGGCGTTGATTGGACCGGTGGGATCGAAAACCCCGTAGGGGGTATCCTTGTGCCCGCCGAACACATAGTCGGTGCTGACATGTACCAGGACCGCCCCGTTTTCCCGGCAGGCCAGGGCCAGGTTGCGCGGTCCCAGGCCGTTTACGGCCAGGGCCCGCTCCCAGTCGTCCTCGGCGGCGTCCACCGCCGTGTAGGCGGCGCAGTTGACCACCACCTCCGGACCCAGGCGGCCGATTTCCTCCCGGACCCGCTCCGGGCCGGTAATGTCGAGCGCGGCGTGGGACAGCGCCACCACGTCGTGATTCCGTTCCCGCAATGCCGCCACCACGTCCCGGCCCAACATGCCCGCGGCCCCGGTTACCGCCACGCGCATCAGCCGTGCCGGACCTCCCAACCGTACGGGATGGACGGGTCGTTGTAAGGCAGCCGGTACTCGTCCGGTTCCCCGTAGTTGTAGAGTTCGGTGGGGTAGTTCACGATGAGGGCGGTTTCCGTCCCTTCGGCAGTGAAGCCGTGGTACACGAGGTTGGGTATTTTCAGGAGCACGGGGTTCAACTGCCCGATGTGGAACTCGTTGACCACTCCGCGCGTGGGACTGCCTTCCCGGGAGTCGTACAGCACCACCCGGGCCATGCCGTGCACGCAGACAAAATGGTCCCACTGGATTTTGTGGTAGTGCCAGGCCTTGATTATGCCCGGATAGGAGGCGGTCACGTAAGACTGTCCGAACCTCACGAACTCGGGCCAGTCGCTACGCAGCATCTCCATGAGATAACCCCGGCTGTCCGCCACCAGCCTCAGCTTCCTGACCGCCACCCCTTCGATGAGTTGCACTTCCCCAAGCCCCCTCTAAAGCGTCACTTCCGCGTCGTCTCCCAGGAACAGGCGCAGGACCCGCCGCTGGTCGCCCGATTTGACGATCCTGGCGTTCTGCCCGATCAAACTGTCTTCCAAACGCTCGATGCCGGACAACAGACAGTTGTCCAAAATGACGGAGTGTTCCACACTCACGTCCACCAGTTCGCTGTTGTCCGCCACGGCGGTGTAGGGGCCGATAAAGGAGTTCTTCACCCTCACTCCCCGGCCGATCACCACCGGACCGCGGACCGTACTGTTCTCCACCCGGCTTGCGGCCCCGATGACCACCCGGCCGACAATCCGGCTGCCCGCGTCCACCGTGCCGGCGATCTGCGGCAAAGTGTATTCATCCAGTACCACCCGGTTGGCCTCCAGGATGTCGTCCTTCTTGCCGGTATCCAGCCACCAGCCGTCCAAAACCCTGGCTTCCACCTTGCCGCCGCTTTGCACCAGTTCCTGGATGGCGTCGGTAATCTCCAGTTCCCCCCGCCAGGAAGGTTTGATCCGGTCGATGGCCGCGTGGACCACGGGGGCAAAGAGGTAAATGCCCACCAAGACCAGATCGCTGGGCGGGTCCTGGGGCTTTTCCACCAAGCGCACCACCTTGCGCTCGCCGTCCAGAACGGCCACCCCGAAGGCCCGCGGGTCCTGGACCCTTTTCAGCTGGATCAGGGCGTCCGGCCGGCTTTTTTCAAAATCCTGCACCAGGGAGGCCACGCCGCCCTGGATCAAATTATCCCCCAGAAACATGAGGAAGGGCGCCGTTCCCAGGAACCCCCGGGCCGTCTTCACGGCGTGGGCCAGGCCCGCCGGAGCGTCCTGCGTAATATAGGTTACCCTCGCCCCCCAGGCCGATCCGTCGCCCACCGACTCGCGGATGGACGCCCCGGTCTCGGGGGAGATGATGATGCCGATATCGTCGATACCGGCCGCCCGCACCTGATCCATGACAAAATGGAGGATGGGTTTGTTGGCCACCGGGATCAACTGCTTGGCGGTGGTGTAGGTAAGGGGCCTCAGCCTGGTACCCTTGCCGCCGGAAAGAATCAAAGCCTTCATGCCACCGGCTCCCCGTCGTGTGATGTCGTCTCCCGTTTTCCCATCCTATTCCATCCCCTGCCAACGTGCCCACGCCAAGTCCCGTACCCCGCTACTATTCTCCTTTTGAGTACGTTTCCCTTCCGTCAATCGCGTGGGGTACGACCCGCCGGCCGGCGGCCCGCTCCCCATTCTAGCGGGCGCCCCGCAACCATTCCGGCGGCAGTACGCCGCGGTCCGCCATCGCCGTCTTGACCAACGCCAGCACCTTCGCGGCGACGGCGTCCTTGGCCTCGTCCACCCGCACCACCGCCCAGTTCCCGGCCGCGGCCAGTTCCCGGTAGGCCCCGGCCACCCGGCCCTGGAAGACCAGGTCCCGTTCCAGCACGTCCTTGCCGCCCGTTTGGCGGCGGTCGGCCGCGATCTCCGGGGGCACCTCCATCAGGATGGTCAGGTCGGCCCGGGGCAACCCGGCGTCCAGGTTTTGCAGCCACCGGCGCTCCAGGCCCAGGGCCATGCCGTAGGCCCAGCCCGAAGGACACCAGCGGTCCAGGACCAGGACATCCACATCCTTCGTCAGGGCGAGCAGTTGCTCCCTCGTCTCCCAGCGGTTGGCCGAGTACAGCATTTGCACGCAGGCGGGAGTCAGGGATACCCGGCCCGCCAGGAAGTCTTCGATCACTCGCCCGATGGGCGTCGCCAGAACCGGAAAATGCCGGGTGGCGACCCTCAGTCCCATGGCGGCCAGGTTATCGGCGAGCCGCGCCGTATGGGTTCCCTTGCCCGACCGGTCTATGCCCTCGAAGTTGATCAGAAAGCAACCCAAGATAAACAGCCCCCGTTTCCCTACGGTTTCTCCAGCGGCTTGAAGCCTTCGCCAAGCACCTCGTGCACGTCGGCGAGAACCACGAAGCCGGCCGGATCCAGGTCGAAGACGATGTCCTTGAGCCGGGTCACTTCGGCCCGATGGACCACCGCCAACAAAACCTCCCGCCTTTCGCCCGTGTACATCCCCGTGGCCTTCCAGGCCGTGGCTCCCCGCCCCAGGTCCGCCGTTACGGCGGCCGCAATCTCCGCCACCCGGGGGGAAATGATGAGGAAGGCCTTGGCGTAGGAGAAGCCCTCCAAAACCAGGTCCACCACCCATGAGGTTATGAAGATGGTGATCAAAGCGTACATGGTCAGATCGGCGGAGGCGAAGACCAGCCCCGCCAGGAGCGCTATGGCCGCATCCACGAGGAAAAGCAGTTGCCCCACGTTCACCCCGGTGTAGGAGCGGAGGATGGCCGCCGCCAGGTCGGTGCCGCCGGTAGTGCCGCGGTGGCGGAAAACCAGACCCAGTCCCAGCCCCTCCAGCACCCCGCCGAAAACCGAGGCCAGCAGGACGCTCTGGGTGGGCGCGCCGACGACGGGAGCCAGGAAGTCGATGGCCACGGAAAGGGCCACCGTGCCGTAGAGGGAGCGCGTGATGGTGCGGGCGCCCAGCCGGCGGTAGCCCGCCAGAAAGAGCGGCACGTTCAGTACCAGCATGCCGGCGCCCACCGGGACATGAACGACGTAATACCCGATGGTGGACAGACCGGAAAGGCCCCCGGCGGCGATCCTGAACGGCACCAGGAAAAGGTCCAGGCCCAGGGCGGCCAGTACCGCGCCCGCGGTAACCCCGAGATAGTCGATGAAGACGCGCCTGGGCTCCAACCCTTCACCCCCGGACTCTCGCACCACCCCCATTATTCTTTCCGGCCGCGGGAAGATCCTTCCTCCCCCGACACAGCCGTTGACATTATGGCGATGCAACTGCACCAAATGTGTAAACATGATGGGAGAGAATAACGATGGTGCGAACCCGGATTCGGATCACCGAACAACAGGCCGCCGCCCTGAAGGCCCGCGCCGTCGTCGAAGGGATTTCCCGGGCCGGGTCAATCCGCCGGTGCATCTTCCTTGGGGCCGTTCTTCAGACCGGCGCCCGGTCATCGTGTCTTTGCCTCCTGCGTTCCGCCCCCTTACCGCGAACCAGGGCCAAAGCCGCCAGCAGAAGAGGCAGTGCCGTCTGGAAAGTGCCCCCGCTGTAAAAAGGGACCACTGTGCCGACGAAGTGGGCCAGGACCGTGATATTCGGCCAATTGTACGAGGCCACGGCCGCCAGCAGGAGGCCGGTGGGCAGCACCAGCGGCCGGTAACTCTTCGTTTCGAGCCACTGGGCGGTACCCAGCACCAGCACGTAGTACCAGACCGCCAGCTTGACGAAGGCGGACGCCACCCAGGAAATGAGGACAAAGCTCTCCAGGTGCTGAAAGAAACCCAGCAGGTTGATTTCCCGGGCGAGACTGTAAAGGGGCAGGGAGAGCCGGGCCGTCTCCTGGCCGAAAGCCAGGTCCAGACTGAGGGTATCGGCCAGCAGCAACAGCCCCGTCCAGAGCACCGACCGCGCCAGCACGCGGCCGCCCCGCTCCGGCCGGGCCAGGAAGGGGAAAAACATGGCCCCCAAAAGGACCTCCCCCCGCCAGGCGCCGGGGGTCAGCGACCCCGCCAGGACCGGGGTCCATCCCCGTTCCAGGAACGGCTTCAGGTTGGTCCAATCGTAGAGACCGGCGGGCAGCACGGTCAGACCCCAAAAGACGACCAGGCTGACCGGCAGAAAGACGACGGCCAGGCGGCCGATCATCTCCGCCCCGCCGTAGACGGCCACGGCGGACAGACACAGCAGCAGGGCGGTGAGCAGGACCGGCGGCGTGACCGGCAGGAAGGCGATGTTCATGAAGTAGCCGAACTCGGCGGCGATCGTCGAAGCCACGTCGATGAACCACAGGATATACAGAAATTGGAGGATCCTTCCTCCCACCGGGCCCAGCAATACGACCATCCAGTCGAAAAAGTTCAAACCCTGGAAACGGGCGCCGAGCCAGCCGCACGCCCCGGCCGTCACCAGTCCCGGCCCGGTGGAGAGGATGGACGTCAGCCAGACGTCCCGGCCGGCCAGGCCGGCCGCCACCGAAGGCAGGAAGAAAAAGGCCGTTCCCAGCACGGTGAACATGAGCATGGTGACCAGTTCCGCCTCGGAAATACGCCCGCCTTCCAGCAACCTCCCACCTCCTTTTCACGACCCGGCGCCAACCTAGCCCGGATCGGCCTCCGGTGCCCAACGGCCCTTGCCGCGGGTGCGGGCCGGCCGCAAACCCGGCCGGAGCAGGCTCAACACCGCCAAAAGACCCGGCAGCACAATGGTAAAGGACATCAGATAAAAAGGAGTCGGCGAGGCCAGGAAGTGGGTCAGAATAACCACGCTGGGCATGTCGTAGTTGGTCAGGGCGGCCGTGAGCAGCGACAGCGGCAGCACCAGGGGCCGGTAACTCCCCAGGTTCAGCCACCGGGCCGTGCCCAGCACGGTGGCGTACTCCCAGACCGCCACCTTGACGAAGATGCCTGCAAACCACATGACCAGCACTACCGACTCCAGATGCTGGAAGAAATTCAGCAGGTTGATCTCCCGGGCCAGGCTGAAGACCGGGAGGGCAAGCCGGGCCGTCTCATCCCCGAAAGCCAGGGTGACCGAAAGCGCGTCCACCAGCAAAAAGAAGGCCAGCCACAAGTCGGCCCGGAAGAGCACCCGCCCCCCCCGTTCCGGGTGTTTCAGGAAGGGAAACAGCATCGACCCCAGGAAGATCTCGCTCCGCCAGCCCGAGGGGGGCATGGATCCGGCCACCACCGGCGCGATCCCTTTTTCCAGAAAGGGCCTGAGGTTGTTGAAGTCGTACAAACCGGCGGCCATGAACGTCAGTCCCGCCACCATGGCCACGGAGACCGGCAGGTAGACCGTGGCCAGCCGGCCGATCATCTCCACCCCGCCGTAGACGGCCACCCCCGCCAGAAACAAGAGCAAAACGGTGAAAACCAGGGACGGCGTCAGCGGCATGAAGGCGATGCGTACAAAATAATCGAATTCGTTGACAATAATCGAAGTGACATGGATGAACCACAGCACGTAAAAGAACTGCAGGATCTTGCCGCCGGGCTTGCCCAGGATTATTTCCGTCCAGTCGAAAAAGTTGCAGCCGGGAAAGCGCCTGGTCAGGTGGCCGGTGGACAGGGTCACCAAAAACGCCGGCCCGGTGGCCAAGAGCGGTGTCAGCCAGTTGTCCCGCCCGGCGAAGGAAGCCGTCACCGACGGCAGGAAGAAGAAAGTCGTACCCATTACGGTATACAGCAGCATGGTGACCAGTTCCGGCTCGGAAATACGGCCCCTTTCCAGCAAGCCACCCACCTCAGTGTACTTTGGTAAGCGGCTTGGACGTCAGCCCGCTTACGGTTACCTTCACGTGCGTCTCCACCGCTACCGGCAACTCGGGCAACTGCTCGGACCACGTATCCGCAAGCCGCTTCCACAGCCGGGGATCGGACCGGTGCACCACCTCGCCGAAGCCGAAAATGTCGGCGCGGTAGCCGGCCAGGGCTTTGGACAGAGCCGCCTCGATCTCCCCCTGCACTATCTGGTCCGCGCCCGCCTCCAGGGCGGTGAAATCGGTGTCCTTGGCCAGGCTGATGGTCGACTCCGTTTCGCAAACGATGACATCGGCGTCGACACGCACCGCGATCGCCGGCCGCTCCCCCGTCTTTATCATCTTGATCCCGGAATGGCAGTGCATGACGTCCAACGAGGTGACCTGCCCCTCGCCGCCGGGGGTCGGCACCTCGATGACGCCGCCCTGTTGGCCCCGCACCCATAGCAGGCCCTTGGTCTCCCGGTCGTCGAGCCAGCCGGCCAGGTGGCCGTCCCTGAACACGGCCGCACCGGACACGGCAATCGTCTGCGCCGGTTCGGGCAGCATCACGTGCCGCGCCTCCATGTCGGGCGGCGCCTCGAAGGCGTTGGGGGTCACCTCCAGACCCGCGGCCACCGGGCTCACCCCCTTGCCCGCGGCCGCCTTGACCACGTCGCCCAACCGGGTCGTCATGCAGATCCCGGAGGCCCGGCCCTTGCTCATAATCGATTCCACCTCGGAGCTGGGGGTCATCTCGAGCGGCGTGTTTTCGTCGAAAAAACGGGCGATGGGGGTCTTGGACACCATGAACCAGGCGTTGCGCCGCACCTCCCGGCTGCGGGTCACGAAGTCCAAAAGTTCCCGCAGATCCCGCTCCCGGGCCAGGTCCTCGGCCACCACCACCACGCGCACGCTGGAATAGAAAGGGCGGCGTGGCGTGACCCGGGCCAGGTTGGTCAGGGCGTCGTCGACCGTCCGTCCCTCGCTGCTGAAGTTCTGGTAGGGCTTGATCCCCAGTACCGGGGCCATGCCGGCACCCCGGGACATGGTGCGCGAATTGAGCATCTGCACCGTCACCTTTATCTGTCCCTGGCTGCCCCGCTCCAGGGCGATGCCGTCCACCAGTCCCAGCGTCTCCACCTCCCGCTGGTCCCAGCAGCCGGCGGTAAAGAGCAGTGAGATCAGGGCCAGGGCCAGGGCCAGGGAGCGCAAAGCCCTACGGTCTCCTTCCGGGCCGGGCCGCCCAGGCCGGCTGCTGGCGGCGGACGTTTCCCTTGACGATCTGGCCGGGCCGCGTGGTCATGGCCCACCAGGGCGCCCGGACGAAGGTATCCTTCATCTCGGACGGTTCGAAGGGGGCGAACGGCCCGTAGTAGGAAGCCCCGAAGGAACGCAGGGAGATCATGTGCATCAGGATGAGGAACAAACCGGCCATCAGGCCGAAGAGACCCCACAGGGCGGCCATGACCATCAGGGGGAAGCGCAAGAGACGGATCGTCTGGGCGGTGTTGAAGGTGGGCAGCATGAAGGAGGACAACAGACCCAGGGTCACCACGATGGCCATCTGGGGCGAGACGAGACCGGCGGTCACCGCCACCTGCCCCAGGATCAGGGTACCCACGATACTGACGGACTGGCCCAGGATCGTGGGAATGCGGAGGCCGGCTTCCCGCAGCATCTCCGCCGCCCCCTCCAGCAGCAGGGCCTCGACCGCCGAGGGGAAGGGTATGCTCTCCCGGGAAGCGGCAATGCTTTCAAAAATCCGGGTGGGAATCATCTCCTGGTGGTAGGTGACCATGGCAATGTAAAACGAAGTCCCGGCAATGGCCAGCCAAAAGGCGATAAACCGCAGTATCCGGATGGCGCTGGCGAAGTAGTGGTTGTGGTAGTAGTCCTCCCCCACCTGGATCAGGTCGGGGAAGCGGACCGGCAGCCACATCACGGTGGGGCTGCCGTCGGTAAATATCGCCACCCGCCCCTCCAGAAGCGCTCCGGCGATGCGGTCCGGCCGCTCGGTGTTGCCCAACTGGGGGAAGGGCGACCAGGGATCGTCCTGAACGAGTTCCTCCAGGTAGCCGCTCTCCAGCACCGCGTCGATCCTGATCCGGTGGAGCCTTGTCTTCACCTCTTCCACCAGGGAAGGCTGAACCAGGCCCCGGACGTACATGACCACCACTTGGGTTCTGGTGACGGTGCCCAGGGTCAGGCTTTCCGCCGTCAGGTTGGGCGTCCGCAGACGCTTGCGGATCAGGGCGGTGTTCATGGCGATGTTCTCGGTGAAGGCCTCCCGCGGCCCCCGCACCGCCGGTTCGATCTCGCTGGTACCGACCGGCCGCTGCGGATATTGCCTCAGGTCCAGGGCCAGGGCCCGCGTTTCGCCCTGCACCAGGAGGATTACGCCTCCCGCCAGCAGGGAGGAGAACACCCCGCCCAGATCCCCCACTTCCCGGGTTTCCGGCACGCCCAGGAGGTAGTCCCCGATCACGCCCAGGGCATCCCGGCCCCGCGGGCGCCCGGCCAGGGTGGATTCGAACATCAGGGGCTTGAGCACCGCTTCCTGGATCGCCGCCGCGTTGCTCATGAGGTTGAGGTGGACGATGGCCGCGGGCCATCCCCCCAGAAGCGAGACCCTGAAACGCCGGAAAACGGCGTCGTAGCTGGTGCCGACAATCTCCTTCAGCCGGGCCAGGTTCTCTTCCAGGTCCGGCGCCAGCCGAACCCCGGCCAGTTCTTCCTCCCGCCAGACCGGTCCCGCCTCCGGAGAAGCGCCGTTTGACGGCCCGTCCCCACCCGGCTTTTTTCCGAACCGGAGAAAACCCAATACCATCACCCCTTTCCCTATTTTCCTATCCGTGGGCTCTTTTATGCCCGGGTGGCCGAAGGGAAAAGATGGGGGCGGGCCGGGTAAAGCCTCCGGGTGCAACAACGCGGTGACGGCGTGCCGCCAAAGGAGGAGGCCGCCCGGGCCCCGCCGTACCGGCGCGGCCGGACGACCAACCATCGCCCGGGCGGCTTTTCCCATCGCCGCGTATCCCCCCGCCCGGCGGGGTCCAACATCCTGTTGCCATGCCCGGCATTTCCGGGTAAAATGGAACCATGGGCTAAAGGACTTCGTATGGGGGCATGCTGTTGAAGATATGGCTTTCCGCCCACGCCCGCGAACAATTATTGGAGAGAAGTATTACCGAGGAGCAGGTTCACGAAACTGTCCTTACTTATTTCGTGTGGTGGCAAGGGAGGAGCCAACAGGCTGGTTTGTTATCACAGCGTACAAAACATTCTCTAAAATGGAGGTAAATGCATTGAAATTTCGATACGATCCCGAAGTTGATATCATCTACATCCGGTTCAGGGAAGAAAAGATCGCCGAAACCGAGGAGGTCAGTCCCGGCCTGCTGCTGGACATCGCCGATGATGGCAGCCCGGTAGCGCTGGAGATTTTGAACGCATCCAAAATAACAGGCCAGAACGATCTCACTGTCGAGGTCGAGATGGCGAGGGCACATGACCAGAAAGCCGTGTGAACACCACCCCGGGAGTCAAAAACCATTTCCGTCCTCGCCGTACGAACGCCAACCCTCTTTTCGGGCAGGAACAAGAAAAGGCGAATAACGACCACTTTCCCCCGCCTTTGGCCAGGCCCCGGTCATGCCAGCGCCAACGGCAACGAAAACGCGACCACACCCCCTATCAAGTTTGTTCCGTGCGGCAAAAAAGACGAAAAAGCCGCCGCACCCGGACACGTCGCTCCCGACGCCGGCCCGGCACCCGCTTCCCCAATCGGCAACATATCGTTGCCGGGGAGGCGGCGGCGACCACCCTGCCTACCGTCCCTCCCGCCGGGCCTTGTCCTGCAGGTAGGCGGCGATGAAGGCGTCGATTTCCCCGTCCATCACGGCCTGCACGTTACCGACCTCCACGCCGGTGCGGTGGTCCTTGACCAGGGAATAGGGCTGGAAGACATAGGAGCGAATCTGGCTGCCCCAGCCTATTTCCATCTGCTCCCCCCGCAAGCGGGCCAGTTCCTCCTCGCGCTTCTTCAGTTCCAGGTCCAGCAACCTGGCCTGGAGAAGCCGCATGGCCGTCAGCCGGTTGGCGATCTGGGAGCGCTCGTTCTGACAGGTGACCACGATCCCGGTGGGCAGGTGGGTGATCCGCACCGCCGAGTCGGTCTTGTTGACGTGCTGTCCGCCCGCGCCGCCGGAGCGGTAGGTGTCGATCTTGAGATCGTCGGGGTTGACGGCCACCTCCACCTTGTCGTCGACCAGGGGCAGGACCTCCACCGAGGCGAAGGAAGTGTGACGCCGCGACGAGGCGTCGAAGGGCGATATGCGCACCAGGCGGTGCACCCCTTTTTCCGCCTGGAGGTAGCCGTAGACGTTGGGACCCTCCACCGCCAGGGTCACATTCTTGATGCCGGCCTCGTCCCCGGGCAACTGGTCCAGGATCTCGACCCGCAAGCGGTGCCGGTCCGCCCACCGCGTGTACATGCGCAGGAGCATCTCCACCCAGTCCTGGGCCTCGGTACCGCCGGCCCCGGCATGGAGGGACAGGATGGCGCCGCCCCGGTCGTAGGGACCGGAGAAGAGCACCTCCAGTTCGCGGATGGCCACCTCCCGGGCCAGACCGGCTATTTCCGCCGCCGCTTCACGCACGGCCTCGTCGTCCTCTTCCTCTTCGGCCAGTTCCAGAAGCACCGCCACGTCGGCGGCCCGGGCGTCCAAGACGGCCCATCCGGAAATCTGGTCCCGCAGGACGGCCATCTCCCGGGTGACTTCCTGGGCCCGCCCCGGATCCTCCCAAAAAGAGGGTTCGGCCATCTTCCTTTCCAGTCCGGCTACCTGGTCCTCCTTGCCGGGCAGGTCAAAGAGAAACCCTCAGTCCGGCCAGCCGCTCCCTTATTTCGTTCAGTTCCTTCCGCAATTCCACCAGCATGCCCGATCACCAACCTCGTTTTGTTTTGGTCCACCCTTAGCTCGCGGCCCGGCCGCAGCACTTCTTGTACTTCTTGCCGCTGCCACAGGGACAGGGGTCGTTGCGCCCTACCTTGTCCCCCTTCGCAGCCGGGGCCCGGCTCTCCTGCCCGCCCTGGTTTTCCACCGCCTGACGGGGCGTGGGGGGCTGCACCACGTTGACCCGGAAGATGTACCGGACCACGTCCTCCTGGATGGCCTCGATCATGTTCTGGAACATCTCGTAGCCCTCGAAGCGGTACTCGACGAGGGGATCCTTCTGGCCGTAGGCCCGCAGGCCGATACCCTCGCGCAGTTGCTGCATGGCGTCGATGTGGTCCATCCATTTCTGGTCCACCACCCGCAACAGGACCAGGCGTTCGATCTCCCGCAGCACCTCCGTACCCAGTTCCCGCTCCCGGCCCTCGTAGAATTCCAGGGCGCGCGAAAGGAGCTCAAGGGCCAGTTCCTCCCGGTTCAGACCGGCCAGGTCCCGGACCGTCAAAGCGTGGTCCGGCAGGAAGAGATGCCCGGCATGTTCCAGAAGGGCGGCCAGGTCCCATTCCTCCCGGTGCACCCCTTCGGGGGCGTAAGCGCGCACCGCCCGTTGGACGGTACCCTCGATCATCTCCCGAATGTGCTCCTTCATGTCCTCGCCCAGGAGCACCCGGCGCCGCTGGCTGTAAATCAGCTCCCGCTGCTGGTTCATGATGTCGTCGTATTCGAGCACGTGCTTGCGGGTTTCGAAGTTGCGGGATTCCACCCGTTTCTGGGCCGCCTCTATGGAACGGGTGACCAGGGCGTGTTCGATGGGAACGTCCTCTTCCACCCCCAGCCGGTCCATCAGGGCGGCGATGTTGTCCGAACCGAAAAGCCGCATCAGGTCGTCTTCCAGCGAGCAGTAGAACGTGCTGGACCCCGGATCGCCCTGCCGGCCGCAGCGGCCGCGCAACTGGTTGTCGATACGGCGGCTCTCGTGCCGTTCCGTACCGAGGACGTGGAGGCCCCCCAACTCCACCACCCGGGTCCGTTCCGCGGTGGTCTTCGCCTGGTACTCCCCGACCAGGGCCCGGAACACCTCGGGGGTGACCTCCTCCCCGGCCGCCAGGCGGCCTCGCGCCGCGGCCTGGGCCAGGAATTCCGGATTCCCGCCCAGAAGGATGTCCACACCCCGGCCGGCCATGTTGGTGGCGATGGTGACCGCCCCGAGCCGTCCGGCCTGGGCGATGATTTCCGCTTCCTTCTCGTGGTACTTGGCGTTCAACACCTGGTGGGGAATCCCCCGTTTACGCAAAAGGGCGGACAGGATCTCCGACTTCTCGATGGATATGGTGCCCACCAGCACCGGCTGCCCCATCTCGTGGCGCCGGGCGATTTCCTCCACCACCGCCCGGAACTTGGCACTCTCCGTCTTGTAGACCTTGTCCGGCAGTTCCTTGCGGATCATGGGCAGGTTGGTGGGAATCGCCACCACGCTCAACTTGTAGATCTTGCGGAACTCCTCCTCCTCGGTCTCCGCCGTGCCCGTCATACCGGCCAGCTTCGCGTACATCCGGAAATAGTTCTGAAAGGTGATGGTGGCCAGGGTCTGGGACTCCTGCTCGATGCGCACGCCCTCCTTGGCCTCGATGGCCTGGTGCAAGCCGTCGCTGTACCGGCGGCCGAACATCAGGCGGCCGGTGAACTCGTCCACGATGATGACCTCGCCGTCCTTGACGACGTAGTCCCGGTCCCGTTTCATGAGGGTGTGGGCCTTCAGCGCCTGCTGCAGGTGATGGGTCAGTTCCATGTTCCGGTCGTCGTAGAGGTTTTCCACCCCCAGCCACTTTTCCATTTTGGCCACCCCTTCCTCGTTGAGGGAGGCGGTGTGCATTTTCTCGTCCACCGTGTAATCCGAGGGTTTGAGCCGCGGTATCAGGCGGGCGAAGGTGTAGTAGAGATCGTTGGCCTTGTCCGAGGGCCCGGATATGATCAGGGGCGTGCGGGCCTCGTCGATCAGGATGGAGTCCACCTCGTCGACGATGGCGTAGTTCAGTTCCCGTTGCACCAACTGGCCGGGATGGACGGCCATGTTGTCGCGCAGGTAGTCGAAGCCGAACTCGTTGTTGGTTCCGTAGGTGATGTCGGCGTGATAGGCCGCCCGCCGCTGGTGCCAGTCCAGGCCGTGGACGATGACGCCGACCTCCAGGCCCAGGAAGCGGTAGATGCGGCCCATCCATTCGGCGTCACGTTTGGCCAGGTAGTCGTTGACCGTCACCACGTGCACGCCGTGGCCGGGCAGCGCGTTCAGGTAGGCCGGACATACGGCCGCCAGGGTCTTGCCTTCCCCGGTCTGCATCTCGGCGATGCGGCCGGAGTGCAGCACCAGTCCGCCAACCAACTGGACGTCGAAAGGCCGCAGGCCCAGCGTCCGCCGGGAGGCCTCCCGTACCACGGCAAAGGCCTCGGGCAGAAGCCGGTCCAAATCCTCGCCCCGGTCCAGCCGGTCCCGGAACTGTGCCGTCTTGGCCCGCAAATCGTCATCGGCCAACGGAAGCATGGCCGCTTCGAGGGCGTTGATTTCCTCGACCACCCGGGCGAGCTTCTTCACCTCGCGGGCGTTGTCGTCCAGGAAGTTGCGTATGAAGCCAAGCATGGGCGAAGGACCTCCTCAACAAAACGACAGGAACCTGGCGGTTCCCATCGTTCATCGTCTTCAGCCGATTCAATTGTACCACCCCGGAGGCCGCAGGGCAACCACCGTCAAAAGCCGGGTTCGATCAATCCGAAATGGCCGTCCTTGCGCTTGTAGACCACGTTGACCTGCTCCGTCTCGGCGTTGGAGAACACGAAAAAGTTGTGACCCAACAGGTTCATCTGCAAGATGGCTTCCTGCACCGGCATCGGTTTGATGGCAAAACGCTTGGTCCGGACCAGCTCGCCGGCCTCTTCCGCTTCGGCCGCCTTTGGCTCGGGCCCGACAGCCGCCCGGTTACGCCCCAAAAGCCGCCCCTTGTACTTTTCGATCCTTTTTTCCAGTTTATCCATGACCAGGTCGATGGAAGAGTACATGTCGCCGGTGGTCTCTTCCGCCCGGAGAATCCGGCCGTTCACCCCGATATGGACCTCGACCCGGTGCGCACCCTTGACCACGGACAGGGTGGCGGTAACGTCCCCGAAGTAGTCGGCAAAGCGGTCCAGCTTCTGCATCCGTTTGTTCACGTAGTCCTTCAGCGCTTCGGTCACTTCCATGTTGCGTCCCCGAACCTGAACCATCATCGAGTGACCACCCCCAAAAATTCCTTTACCTGCGCGCTATGGAAACCACCAGGGCCGGCCGCCCGAACGCGGACCCCCCTCCAGAAGTACAGTAATGTTACCATAGGCCCCAATGCTTGTCAAGCCGGACCGTACCGGCCGCACCGGCTAGCATGATCGGTGCCACGGGACACCGGTGACATTCGTTTCCGGCACCCCGAAGGGCCTTCGTTATCCCCACCCGGGCCCCCGGGCCGCGGTTTTCCCCCTGTGTATAATGTGGATAACCCTGTTAATAACCGGCGGGGACGATCCGTCGCCCTGTGTATAATTTCAGGGACGGAGTCGATTGATGCCGAATACTGGCTAACCAGGAAATCATTCATTCCCGGGCCTCCAGTTTTTCTTCCAAACGGGCGAGAAGACCGGCCGCGTCCCCGGAATGCCCGGTACCGGGACAAACCGCCCAGACCGCCCGGACGGCCATTTGCACGGCGGTGCCGTCCCCCAGGGGAAACTCGTGCGTCCGCAGCGCGTTCACCATTTCCCCGGACACAACGGCGGCCTCCTGCGGCCCGGTTTCGGGCATCAACACGGCGAAACGCCGCTCGTCGTAGCGCGCGGCCAGGTCCGCCGGCCGCACCAGCCGGGCCACCACCCGGGCCGCTTCCACCAGGATGTTTTCCGCCCGTGCGGCGCCGAACCTTTCGCCCACCGCGCCCATGGTGTCCAGGGAAAGGAGGGTCACCGCAAATTCGGTGCCGGACCGCCGGACCCGTTGGGCCTCCTCGGCGGCCCGCAGCCGGAAGTACCGGCGGTCATACAGCCCGGTCAGGGCGTCGGTGGCCCCCGCGTCCTGCAGCGCCGCCCGTGCCCTGGCCCAGGCGGCGATCAGGCCGGTGAGGGCCGCCGCGACGGCCAGGCCGGCCTGGTGCCGCGGCGTGAAGAAGGCGGTTTTTTTGTCCCCGAGCAGCAGGATGCCGGTGAGGTCTTCCCCCTCGAACAACGGGAAAAGGGCCAGGGAACGCCACAACTGGGCCGGTCCGGCTTCCGCGGCCAACGAGGGGTCCCGCCGGACGTCGGGAATCACGAGCGGCCGGCGCTCCCGGGCCAGCAGGGCGGGCAGCGCCTGTTCCCGCACCAGCCTCATCCGGGCCAGCCGCCCGGGGCCCCGCAAGGCCGCGACCTGGAAACACTGCCCGCTTTCCGACCACAGGAACAGGAGCGCGGCGTGACAGGGGATCAACCGGACCACCGCGGCCAGAACCGTCTGCCAGGCGCGGGCCGGTTCCCCGCAAGCGGCCAGGCGGCCGGCCAAGCCTTGCCATACCGCGAGTTCCCGTTCGGATGCCCGGGCCGGAACCAGGCGGCGCAAGACCAGACCAACGGCCAAAAGCGGCAGGAAAAGGATCAGCACCTTGGCCGGGTCCGTGCCCGCGTACACGGCGGCCAGGGCCAGGCCGAAAGGCAGGGTGATCAGGTAGGTGAAGAGGTCCCATCCCATTACGTCGACGGGGGAGGAAAGATCGCTGTCGCCGCCGCGCTGGAAGATCGCCCGCAGGGCCCCTCCGGCCAGGTAATAGGCGGCGGTGAAAACCAGGGCCTGGAGGACGGTGCCCGGCCCCAGGGCGTAATGTGCCGAGGCCCACGTCCAGACCCGTGCGGCCGCGCCGGCGGACAGGGTGTATCCGGCGGCGTTGAAAATGGTGGTGCGCAACGGATTGCCCCGGTTGGCCACACCCTGGCCCGCCAAAGTGGCCAGGGCCCAGATCCAGACCGCCGGCGCGGGCCCGTAGACCAACTCGGCGGTCAACAGGACGGCAAAGCCGGCGGAGAGGCGTCCGAAGGAGCCCGGGGCCCATCCGGGGTGGCCGGGGGCGATCATTTCCAGCAGGGCGGCCATCGCGGCCAGGACCAGATAATCCCTGGTCCGGTCCAGGTCAAGGTACGGGAAAAGGGTGGCCGTTTGCCAGATAGCCACCCCCACCGCCAGCCAGGCCAGAAACACCAGCCAGGTGATCCGTCGCGCCAAGCCCCGCACCTCCCTGGTCCGGTATTTTCGACAAAAGATTCAATTTACCTGTATCGGCGCAAAACGGCCGCAAAAGGAGAATCCCGTTCGGCGCGAACGGGATTCTCCTTCAAGCCGTCAGTAAACTGGCCAGCGGCAGGCGCGCCAACTGGCTGCCGGTAAGTCGCCGGGCGTCGAAACAACGGGTACCCGCGGCCGGCTTCCCCAGACAGCCGCCGGAAGGCACGTGAAAACCGAGGTCCCGGGCCAGACGGCGCACGATGGCCTCCGTCAGGTCGCGTGACGAATCCACCATGACCACCAACTCGATCCGCCGGCCGCTGCATCCGGCCCACCAGGCCACCTTGCGCAGGAATCCCTCCACCGCCTCCTCCTGGTCGGCAAAGCGCAAGATCAGCGCGAAGTCCGCCTGCCTGCGGTCCCGCAGACAGACCACGACGTAAAGAACCAGTACCGCCAGCGCCGGTGCAATGATCCTGACCGCCATGTTCGACATGCACCTCCATCCCAGCTTATGCCGGGAGGGGGCCGCGCGGTGCCTGGGCTAGATCGCGCCGCGCAGGGCGGAGGCCACGTCGGTGCGTTCCCAGGGCAGGTCCAGATCCGGCCGGCCGAAATGGCCGTAGGCCGCCAACTGCTGGTAGATGGGCCGCCGCAGGTCGAACCGGTCGATGATGGCCGCCGGACGCAAGTCGAAATAGCGGCGGACCAAACCGACCAGTTGTTCGTCCGGGACCTTTCCCCGCCCGAAGGTATTGACGCTTACCGCCACCGGGTGAGCCACTCCGATGGCGTAGGCCAGCTGGACCTCGCAGCGCGGGGTGAATCCGGCGGCCACGATGTTTTTGGCCACGTGGCGGGCGGCATAGGCTCCCGAACGGTCCACCTTGGTGGGATCCTTGCCGGAGAAGGAGCCGCCGCCGTGCGGGGCCAGTCCCCCGTAAGTATCCACCATGATCTTGCGTCCGGTCAGGCCGCAGTCGCCCTGAGGTCCTCCCACCACGAACCTCCCCGTGGGATTGATCAGGAAGCGGGTGTCGCCCTGTTCCAGGCCCGGCGGGATGAGGGGGCGGACGATCCGTTCGACCATGTCCCGGCGGATGGTGGCCAGGTCCGTCTCCGGCGCGTGCTGGGTGGACAGCACCACCGTATCCACACGGACCGGCTTTCCGTCGTGGTATTCCACCGTCACCTGGGATTTGCCGTCCGGACGGAGATAGGGAATCTCCCCCGAGCGCCGGGCCGCCGCCAGACGCCGGGTGATGGCGTGGGCCAGGGCTATGGGCAGGGGCATCATTTCCGGCGTCTCGTCGGTGGCGTAGCCGAACATTATGCCCTGATCCCCCGCCCCGACGCGGTCGTAATCGTCCCCGGTGACCCCCTCCCGGGCCTCCAGGGCCCGGTCGACGCCCATGGCAATATCCGGCGACTGTTCGTCGATGGACACGAGCACCGCGCAGGTGTCGCCGTCAAAACCGTACTTAGCCCTGGTGTAACCGATGTCGAGCACCGTTTCCCGCACCACCCGCGGTATGTCGACGTAACACTCGGTGGTGATTTCCCCGGCCACCAGCACCAGGCCGGTGGTCACCATGGTCTCGCAGGCCACCCTGGCCATCCGGTCCTGCGCCAGGATGGCATCCAGGACGGCATCGGAAATGCGGTCGGCCACTTTGTCGGGATGCCCCTCCGTAACCGATTCGGACGTCAAAAGCTGTCTGGCCATTGTCATTCCCCCATTTTGACCATTTTTCCCCTATCCACCGGGCCGGATACTTCGGTCCGGCGCCAAACCATTTTGTGGATATTCCTTTCAGCCCATGCCCGGGAGGGCAGCGGGGCCATCAAGTCCGGGGCCCGATTCCCGCCACTTTGAAAACCCGTCGCAGCCGTGCCGCCAGCAGGCCGGACTCTTCCAGCCCAAGGGCGCACACCGCCAGGACAAAAACAGCCCATCCGGCCGTGCCGGCCAATCCCAGGCTCACGGCGGCCCCCCAGGGACCCGGCCCCGTCGGCACCCCCTTGGCCAAGACGTAACTCACCGTCCCCTGCGCCGCGGCCGCCAGCAGGACCCGCCGCAAAAAACCCGGCAAGGTGGAACCCACCCCGGCCAGGCGCCGGTCCAGAAGCCACAGCAGAAGGCCGGTATTGGCCAGGGCTCCCAGGGAATTGGCCAGGGCCAGCCCGCCCAGGCGCAGGGGGTGGATCAGGGCCAGGCTCAATACCAGGTTGAGGGTCACCGCCACGGCCGTGACGTAAACCGGGGTGCGCATGTCCTCCAGGGCGTAGAAAGCCCGGGTCAGAACAACCACTCCGGCCTGGCCGGCCAGTCCCACGGCGTAACAGCCCAGGGCGGTGGCCGTCATGGCGGTCGCGGCCGCGTCGAAGGCGCCCCGCTGGAAGAGCAGGACCACGGTCGGCCGGGCCAGCACGCCGAGGGCCACCGCCGCCGGAATGATAATCAAAAAGGTCGCGCGCAGGACCCGCAGCAGGGTATGCCGCAACTCGTCCAGCCTGGCCGCGGCCGCCTGCCGGGTAAGGGTCGGGTACGCGGCCGTCCCCAAAGCCGTTACAAAAAGGGCGACGGGTACCAGCATGACCATCTGGGCGTAGTTGAGGGCGGAGAGACTCCCGGGCGCCAAGGTGGACGCCAGGACCCGGTCGATGAGCACGTAACCCTGGTTGGCGGAAAGGCCCACGGCTACCGGGATCATCAAGGTCACCAACCTGCGCAGGGCCGGTTCCCGCCAGGCGAGGCTCCGGCGCCAACGGAAGCCGGCCCGGAAAAGGGGCGGTAACTGAACCAGGGCCGTCACGGCCATGGCCGCCGTGGTACCCGCGGCCAGGCCGGCGATGCCGAAGCGGCCGGCCAGAAGGGCCGCGGCGATGATCACCAGGTTGTTGGCCACCGCCGCCGCCGCCGGCGGGCCGAAAATGTTGTTGGCGTTGGACAGCCCCGTGAACAGGTTGGCCAAACCACTGAAAAGAAGCACCGGAAACATTATCAGGGTCAGGTGCGCGGTCAGCGCGGCCGCCCCCGGCGCAAACCCGGGCGCCACCAGGCGCACCAGCAGGGGTGTCACGCTCATGCCGGCCAGGGTGAAAAGGCCCAAGCCGATGGCCAACCAGTTGGTCACGGCCGCGAACACCCGCCAGCCCCTTTCCTCCTCCCCCGCCGTCAGGAAACCGGTAAAAACCGGTATCACCGCCACCGACAACGCCCCCGTGACCACGGAGAACACCAGGGTCGGGATGGTGCCGGCCACCACGTAGGCGTCGGTCGCTCCGGTAGCCCCGAACTGGCGGGCTATTACGGCGCTCCGGATCAAACCGGTGAGCTTGGAAAGCAGGCCCATGGCCACGATCAGGGTCGTGGCCCTTGCGATGACGCCGCCGGCGGAGGGAGCCGCCTCATTGTTTCTGATCAAAGGTGGAGGAAACCCCGCACCTCCCCGGTCAAGGCGGCCAACCCGGATTCACTGGCCGCTTCCGCGTAGAGCCGGAACAGCGGTTCCGTGCCGGAGGCCCGAACGAGCACCCAACTACCGTCTTCCCGGAGGAAACGGACCCCGTCCAGGGTGGCGGTGTCGACCACGGCCATACCGGCCAGCCGGTCGGGCCGGTAAGCGGCCAGCCGTTTCAGGACCCTCTCTTTCTCCGCCGCGGCGACGTGGACATCGACCCGGGCACTGACCAGGCCCCCCACTTCCGCCGCCAGCAGGCGGGAGAGTTCGCCCAGGGAGTGCCCGGTACGGGCCACCATCTCGGCCGCCAACAGGCCGGCCAGGATGCCGTCCTTTTCCGGCACGTGGCCCTGTACCGTCAGGCCGCCGCTCTCCTCGCCCCCCAGGATGCAACCACGCTCCCGCAGGTTCCGTCCGATATATTTGAAGCCCACCGGCGTTTCCAGAACCGTTTCCCCGTACCTGGCCGCCACGCGGTCCAGCAGGTGGGTGGTGGCCACGCTGCGGGCGGCCGGTCCCCGCATACCCTTCTCCACCAGAAGGTAACGGTACAAAAGGGGCAGGAAGGCATTGGGGGCGATGAAGGTACCGTCGGCGTCGACGAGTCCGAAGCGGTCGGCGTCACCGTCCAGGGCCAGGCCCACCAGGGCGCCCGCGGCCGTCACCCGCTCCGCGAGCGGACCCAGGAAAGCCTCCGTCGGGTCGGGCAGGTGGCCGCCGAACAAAGGATCACGCCCGCCGTGCAGGGTTTCGGTCCGCACGCCGGCCCGGTGCAGGGCGCTCTCCAGGTAACCGGCCCCGGCCCCGTACAGGGAGTCGACGACGATCGGGCGTCCGGCCCCCGCAACCGCGGACAGGTCCACCAGCCCCCCCAGGTGGTCCAGGTATGTCTCTTTGACATCCAGGTCGCGCACCAGGCCCCGGCCCGCGGCCGTCGCCAGGTCCAGGTCCCCTTCGCCGGGCACGAAGCCGCCGGCGAGGCGCCGGATGCGGTCCTCGATGGCCTGGGTCACGTCGGGAAGGGCCGGTCCCGCGTACTCGGGAATGAACTTGATACCGTTGTATTCGGGAGGATTGTGGCTGGCGGTGATCATCACCGCCCCGGCCGCCTCCAGGTGGCGGACGGCAAAGGCGGTCACCGGCGTGGGTACCGCCGCCGCCGGCAGGAAAACCGGGACGCCCCGTCCGGCCAGGACTTCCGCCACCGCCCGGGCGAAGTGTTCGGAAAGAAAGCGGCGGTCGTAACCCACCACCACGCCGCGCGGCGCCATGTTCTCCGCCTGTATGTACTCCGCCACCGCGGCCGCCACCAGGCGCACGCGGTCGAAAACGAAGTCGCGGGCCATCACGCCCCGCCAACCGTCGGTGCCGAAACTGATCGGATCCATATGCCACCCCCGTCAATGCAAGATCCCTCGCTCGACCACGTTCTATTCTAACACGACTGGCAAAGGAGTCAACCGGACGCGCCAAAACAAAAAACCGGGTAACCATGAAGGCAACCCGGCACCGGACGCCCGCAAACGCCTATATCCTGAATACCCTCACAATCTTCTGCATTTCCGCCGAGAGGTCCACCAGCGCGGTGGCCTTTTCCCCGGCCGTCCGGGCGCTCGCGCGGGCCCGGACGGCAAGGTCGGCCATCCGGCGACCCACGTCGAGCACTTCCCCGGTGCTGGCCGCCTCGTCCTGGGCCCGGTCGGCCACCCGGTCGAACCGGCCCCTGGTTTCGTTCACCGATCCCGCCACATCCGCAAAAACCCGCCGCACCGCGGCCGAGGTATCCTGACACCGGGAAAGGGCCCCGGCCGCGTCCACGGTGTGCTCCCCGACGGCGTCGATCAGTTCGCCGATCTCGCACGCCGCTTTCTGGGAACGTTCCGCCAGTTGGCGGACCTCCTCCGCCACCACGGCGAAACCGCGGCCGTGGTCCCCGGCCCGGGACGCCTCCACGGCGGCGTTGAGGGCCAAAAGGTCGGTGCGGGACGAGATATCGCCGATCAGACCCAGCACTTCCCTGATCTGTCCGGCCCGTTGGGCAAGCTCCTCGATGCGGCTCCGGATCAGTTCCACTCCCGCCGCCAGTTCTTCCACCGCCTTCTCCCCGGCGGCGGCGGCGGCGTCCGCCTCCTGGGCCTTACGGGCCGCCCCGGCCAGGGTCTCGGCCGTAGACCGGGCCGACCGGGCCAGTTCGGCCGCGCCGGCGGCCAGCCCCTCCATGTCTTTTTCCTGCGCCGCGGTACCGGCCACGATCCTTTCCAATTCCCGGTGCAGGCGGCCCACCGCTTCGTCCAGGGCTTCGCCGCGCCTTTGCACTCCCGCCAGATAGCGCGCCATCCGCCGGGAAATGGCCTGCAAACCACGGGTCAGCCCGGCCAGGGCTCCCGTCGCCTGCTGCGCGTCCACGCCGGTCAGATCACCGCCGATCACCCGGTCGGCCAGGGTCAGGAAACCGTGGGCCGAGCGGTCCAGGGCCGCGCCGGACAATGCGGCGGCCAAAACCGCGGCCAGGGCGCCCGCCACCGCCGCCGCGAGCATGGGAACCGGCCCGGCCGCAAAAGCCAGGGCCGGCCCCGCGGCCGGCAGGATCAGGAACAAGAGAGTCCACCCCAGGAACGTCTTCCTTACCGCTTCATCCACCTTCACCACCCCCGAGGGCTACGCTCCGGCTCCGCAGGAACGGAAGCCGGCCACGGCCTCTTCCAGGAGCGCGGCCAGGTCGGTCATCTCCCCGGCCACGCCCCCCGCTCTTTGTGTGGCGGCCACGGTTTCATCGACCAAACCGGCGATGGACCCGGCCTTTTCGGCCATGGCCCGGGCCATCAGGCCCCGTTCGTCCACGTCGCGGGCGCTCTCCCCGGCCGCTTCCCCGGTGCGCCGAATCAAGCCCACGATCCGGCCGAACTCCTCTCCGGCCCGGACGCCCAGTTGCCCGCCCTTTTGCACCGCGGTCGCCGCTTCCATCACCGCCGTCGTGACCCCCTCCAGCAAGGCACCGATCTCGGCCGTGGCCGCCGCCGACTTCTCCGCCAGAGCGCGCACCTCTTCCGCGACCACGGCGAAACCGCTACCGTGGCTGCCGGCGCGCGCCGCCTCGATGGCCGCGTTGAGGGCCAGCAGGTTAACCTGCCCGGCCACGCCCCCGATGACCTCGACGATGGCGGCCATGGCCGCGGCCACATCCCCGGCATGACCGATGGCCGCCCCCAGGCCGGCCAGATCCGTCGTCAACCGGGCCAAAACAGCTTCCCCGGCGTCCGCCTCCCCGGCCGAGCGGCGGGCCGCTTCCACCGCCGCCGCGGCCTCTTCCCGGCCCGCGGCGGCGTCGCGCACCAGCTTCCCGGTGGTTTCCCCCAGAACCCTGGCCAGGGCGGCCTGCTCCCGGGACAGTTTGTCAACATCCGCCACCGCCGCGCCCACCACGCGGCCGGCTTGTACCAACTCGGCCGTGTGCGCCCGCAAGCCCGCGATATATTTCCCCATGCCCTTGTTGCATTTGTGCATCCGGACGCCGATGGCCCCGACCGGACCCCGCTCCCGTCCCTCGAACCGGGAACTGAAATCCTCCTCCAGCCAGCGGAAGGACCAGCGGTGCAAATCGGCCAGAACCCTGTCCCCGCGACGGAACAGGACCCACAAGACCGCCACCGCCACCGCCAGTCCGATCACGCCCGCGGCCAGAGCGCCACCGGGGCCGTCCACCAGCAGCCCCCCCGCCGCCAGGAGGACGATGGCCCCAACGGCTCCCGCCGTCGGCACGGCCAGCATCAGTGCGAAGTTGCGCACGCTATCACGACCCCGGCCAACCTTTTCTTCTATTTCGTCCAATTTACGGACGGACTTTACGGTTGCCGTCACGGTTTCACGAAAATCCACGCCTCGAACAGGAGCGTGGTCCGGCGGCATCGAACCCCCGCCTTTTGCCGTTTCCGAAAGCGGGAAATCCCTTGTCCCGCTACAACACTGACGGCGGAGAACACTCCCCGCCGTCCCCTCATGAAAGACCCCGCTTCAGGAAGGGGGTCCAATGCTTCGTTTTGGAGGATCCTGGTCCCGGACAACCTGCCCGGCCGCCAGCATCGCCGCCAGCCCCGAGCGCAGGTCGTAGCGGGGCCGCCAGCCCAGGACCTCCCGCGCCCGCTCCGGATTGAAGACGCTGTCCCGGATGTCCCCCGCGCGGGGCGGACGATGGACCGGCGTCCGGGAAACGCCGGCCAGTTCCCCCAGGTGGCGCCAGAGTTGGTTGACCGAGGTGGCGCGCCCCGTACCGATGTTGAAGACTCCTTCCCCGGCGCCCACGGCGGCCAGGTTGGCCCCGGCCACATCCGCCACGTGCACGAAGTCCCGCGTCTGCTCCCCGTCGCCGAAGATCACCGGAGCCTCCCCCCGGGCCAGGGCCTCGGCAAAGAGGGCCACCACCCCGCCTTCGGCGTGGGCGGTCTGACGCGGGCCGTAAACGTTGGCGTAGCGCAGGATGCAGACCGAAAGCCCGTGCAGGTCGCGGTAGAGGGCACAATAGCGCTCCGCCGTATACTTGGACAGGGCATAGGGAGAAAGCGGCGCGACGGGATGCTCCTCGTCGAGCGGCAGGTAGCGCGGCTCCCCGTATACCGCCGCCGATGAGGCCAGGATGAAGCGTTCCACCCCGTGGCGCCGGGCGTACTCCAAAAGGTTCAGGGTACCTCCGGCGTTGACCGCCAGATCCCCCTGCGGTTCCCGTAACGAACGGGGTACGGAAACCTGCGCGGCTTGGTGCGCCACTGCCTGGGGGCGCTCGGTGGCGAAGACGGCGTCCAGGTCAGCGGTCACGGATAAACGGTAAAAGGCGGCTTGCGGCGGCAGGTTCTCCACCCGGCCCGTGGAAAGGTCATCCAGCACGGCCACGTGGTGCCCTTCCCGGAGCAGGGCTTCACAGACGTGGGAACCGATGAAGCCGGCGCCGCCGGTAACCAGGATACGGATGGCCGATCCCTTCCCAACCGCGTCTCAATGACGCCAAGAGTCCACCAGATCCCGCAGGTAGCGCCGGAAAGCCGGGCCGGTGTCGTCCCGTTCCAGGGCAAATTCCACGGTGGCCCGCAGATAGCCCAACCGGTCGCCGATGTCGTAGCGCCGCCCCTCGAAGACCAGGCCGTAGACCGGCTCCTCCCGCAAAAGGCGCGCCAGGGCGTCGGTGAGCTGGATCTCGCCGCCCGCCCCCGGCGGCGTTTCCTCCAGGATGGGCAGGATGGCCGGCGTGATGACGTAGCGCCCCATGATGGCCAGCCGGGAAGGGGCCCGGTCGGGAGAGGGTTTTTCCACCAAACCGCGCACCCGCAACACCCCCGGACGAATCTCCTGGGCGTCCAGGATGCCGTACTTGGCGACCTCGGCGGCGGGCACCTCCTGTACCCCCAGCACGGTGGCCCCTTCCCGGTCGTACAGGTCGAGCAACTGTTTCAACGCCGGTACCGCCCCGCGCACGATGTCGTCGCCCAGCAGGACGGCGAAGGGTTCCCCGCCGACGTAATGCCGGGCGCACCATACGGCATGGCCCAGCCCCCGCGGCTCGTTCTGACGGACGGAGTGCAGGTAGGCCAGATCGTTGAGTTCCTGCACCACCCGGAGCAAGTCGTTCTTGCCCTTCGTGCGCAGATGTTCCTCCAGCCAGGGGGCCCGGTCGAAATGATCCTCGATGGCCCTCTTGTTCAACCCGGTGACCAGCAGGATATCCTTGATGCCGGAGGCCACCGCCTCCTCTATTATGTACTGGATGGCCGGTTTGTCCACGACGGGGATCATTTCCTTGGGCTGGGCCTTGGTGGCCGGCAAGAAGCGGACCCCCAGGCCGGCGGCGGGAATAACGGCTTTTCTGACGGGCATCAAAGCAATCTCCCCTTCCTTTAAACTAAGGAGGCGGTCCCTACGCTCCGCGGGACCGCCTCACCTCCTTGGCCAGATGGTTGGTTCGCAGGAGTTGGACTATTGGTTCCAGCTTGTTGACGGTCAATACCCCGGTCGCGGCCATGGCGGCCACCAGCAGCAAAGCCTGGGCTTGCGTGGCCACCGCCAGGAGGACCGCACTGCCCCCCAGCACCACGTCCACCCCGTAGATGGCCAGCACCGCCTGGCGGTGGGAGAGACCCAGATCCAGAAGACGGTGGTGCAGGTGCTCCCGGTCCGGCGCCAGAATGGACCGGTGCCGGCTGCAGCGCCTGATCACGGCCGAAACGGTGTCCGCCAGCGGAATCCCCAGGATCACCATGGGAACCATGACCGACACGGTGGTGGCCTGTTTGGCCAGCCCCATCACCGCCATGGTCCCCAGCAGGAAGCCCAGGAGCATGGACCCGCTGTCCCCCAGGAAGATCCGCGCGGGGTGGAAATTGTACTTCCAGAACCCCGTGGTGGCCGCCGCCATGGTCAGCGCCAGCGTCACCATGACGAAATCATCCGTCGGCGAATTCGGACGTACCACCAGGATCACCACGGCCATGGTCACGGCGGCGATCACGGACGTGCCGCTGGCCAAGCCGTCCAGACCATCGATCAAATTGACGGCGTTGACGACGGCCACCAGCCAGACCACGGTCATCGGCGCGGCGAGGGCTCCGAGATGCATCTCGCCGGGCCCGAAGGGGTTGCTCACGATTTTGACCAGGATCCCCCAGTGCAGCACGCTAACCGCGGCCGCCACCTGCCCGGCCAGTTTGGCCCAGGCGGAGAGTCCGTAAACGTCGTCCAGAACGCCCACCGCCGTGATCAGGGTGGCGCCGGCCAAAAGACCCCATAACTCTTCCTGCAACTCCGGGGACATTTTTATGCCCGCCGAAAGCGCCACCAGGACCGCAACCACGAAACTGGCGTAAACGGCCAGCCCGCCCAGGCGAGGCATCACCCCCTGATGCACCTTGCGGGGATCGGGACTGTCCAGGGCCCCCACGCGGAAAGCCAACCGGCGAACCTGAGGTGTCAGTACCAACGCGGCAACAAGGGCCAAAAACGGAGCCAGCACTACCTGCACAACTTGACCCCCCGAACTTCCAGCCGCCGGGTGCGGCGCTAAATGGCACGAAGGCGGGACCTCACCTGCTTTGTACCCCGGCCCGCCTGACGGCAAGCCGAAGCCCCGTTTCGCTTTTCGACGCCACCAGGGATAATCCTTTTACCGGTTATCTAACTCATGAAAATTTTATTTTTCTCGTCGGGTTGGCGATAAGGATTCGTTCTCCGGTTGCCCGACCTCCGTTTGGAAAACGGGGGTATTGGGTAACATGGGAACAGCAACCATCCCCCGCTGAAGTGGGAGGCTTGCCTCCACCGGTCCCAGCCAAAAGTCTTGGCTTCCACTCCCCGCCCCCCCGCGGGACCCGCCGCAAGCAGGTATTGGGAATGACCGGTCCGCGCCTGTCGCTTCTACCCCACCCCGCCTTGCGGCGGGCCGGGGACCCCTTCTTTCTACCCCACCCCGCCTTGCGGCGGGCCGGGGACCCCTTCTTTCTACCCCACCCCGCCTTGCGGCGG
>Ga0078972_1004749_pt1 | contig 36310 bp, 33 predicted proteins | sample YelNatPaOPGAMG01_FD_67568 | JGI IMG/M metagenome (GOLD analysis project Ga0078972, IMG submission 67568) | Hot spring thermophilic microbial communities from Obsidian Pool, Yellowstone National Park, USA - OP-RAMG-01 (SPADES assembly) (version 2) | ecosystem: Environmental > Aquatic > Thermal...
ACTCCTGCTCAGGCATTCAGACGCAAGATGCATCACGCAGTTAAAAAGGCAAGAAAGAAAACTATCATCGTCGAGGTGAGTGAATGAAGACTATCAAAGCTCACCGAGAGGAAATTTTAGCTGGATACGACAGTTTAAATACATATTCGGAAGAAAAATAATGTGGTTTGAAGATGAGAATTCTGGTAACTGGTGCCTCTGGTTTGCTCGGCTCAAGGGTCGTGAGGCTGGCTTCTGAGAAACATGAAGTTTGGGCTGGCTACTCCGAAAACCCTGTGGATGTGGAGGGGGTAGAAACCCTGCGGTTTGACATAACAGATAGGGAGCATGTGTTCCGCGCTGTTAGAGAGAGCGAGGCGGATGCGGTGATCCATTGCGCTGCGATGACGAACGTTGATGATTGCGAGAGGCTTCCCGAAAAGGCTTTTGCTGTGAACGGTTTTGGAACGGAAAATATGGCGATGGCAGCGCGCGAGATTGGCGCAAAGCTGATTTATGTCTCAACAGACTATATTTTTGATGGTAGCAAACAGGGCGCTTATTCAGAAAGCGACGAGGTAAGTCCGCTGAGTGTTTATGCAAAATCAAAACTGAGGGGCGAACTGGGCGCGCGGATAGCAGGAAATTGGGCAGTCGCGAGGGTCAGCGTGTTATATGGGTGGAATTCACCAAAACAACATCCAAACTTTGTGACGTGGGTGATAGGGAAGCTCAAGGCAGGAGAAGAGATAACGTTACTATCCGACCAGTTCATATCACCAACGCTCGCCGAGAATGCAGCAGAAGCCCTTCTGCGCATTGCCGAGATAGGAGCAAGAGGGGTGTTTCACGTTTCTGGAAGTTCATGCATCAGCAGGCTTGAGTTCGGGAGGCAGATTGCGCGCGAGTTCGGGTTGGACGAAGGATTGATTTCTGAGGGAAAAAGCAGTGAGATGAAATGGCTTGCGAAGAGGCCTGTGAACTCCTGCCTTTCCATTGAAAAGGCAGCAAATGAACTGGGGGTAAGGATGCTGAGCACAACAGAGGGTTTAAAGTTCATGAAGAAACAATTAATTGAAAGTGAAGCAGAGGGGTGGACATTGTGAAAGGGCTTATATTGTCAGGCGGTTCGGGGACGAGGCTCAGGCCGCTCACGCATACGAACGCAAAGCAGCTGATTCCGATTGCGAACAAACCCAACCTTTTCTATGCGATTGAGGACGTGGTGAATGCGGGAATAAAAGACATAGGCATAATCGTTGGGCATACGAAAGAAGAGGTGAAGGCTGCGGTTGGCGATGGGAGCAGGTGGGGGGCGAAGGTGACCTATATTGAACAGGACGCACCAAGAGGGCTTGCGCATGCCGTCCTCATCTCCGAGAAGTTTCTTGGGAAAGAACCTTTTGTCATGTACCTGGGCGATAACCTTTTGAAAGGCGGGATAAAGGAATTCGTCAAGGAGTTTGAAAACTCGGATGCAGACGCCTCAATAATGCTTTGCAAGGTGAAAGACCCGCAGAGGTTTGGTGTTGCTGAGATTGACGCAAAAGGAAGGGTCATCTCCCTTGAAGAGAAGCCTAAGCAACCGAAAAGCGACTTGGCTCTCGTTGGAATCTATATGTTCAGGCACTCAATATTTGAGGCAGTGAAGAACATCAAGCCCTCATGGAGGAATGAACTGGAGATAACAGATGCAATCTTCTATCTAGTAAAACATGGGAAGAAGGTCACTGCGCACATGGTAAAAGGATGGTGGAAGGATACAGGGAAACCCGAGGACATACTGGAAGCAAACCGCCTTATTCTTGAAACGCTGGAACCGAACATAGAAGGAACTGTTGAGGAAGGGGTGGAGATAGTTGGAAGGGTTGCAATAGGAGAAGCTACTGTTGTGCGCAGAGGCTCTTCCATCCACGGTCCCGCAATAATTGGAAGGAACTGCGAGATAGGTCCAAACACCTATGTAGGGCCATTTACTTCAATAGGAGACAATTGCAAGCTCGTCAATGTTGAGATAGAAAACTCCGTGTTGATAGGTGACTCTGTTATTGAATGCAGCAAGAGGATAAGGGATTCGCTGATTGGAAAGAATGTGCATGTTTCAAGCGCAGACCACAACGTTCCCAAATGCCACAAACTAATCTTGGGCGAGCATTCAAAGATAAGCATCTGACGCCGCGCTACTTATGGATAATTGCGGAGTCTGTAGATGCGCACCAAAGGAATGCCAGAAGGCTCCTTATATTCATACACCTTATCAAAGCCCTCCAGTTCGCCAAGGAAGAACCCTTTGTAGAAATTTGAATCATAGTACTTGCCCTTTCTGTCATCCCATCCGCTCACGTTATCTGGCCATATCTCTGGATCTTTGAAATAGAGTACGGTATACATGGCGTAATCACGGCCCCGTATATTGACGCGTTGTGGATATGCAAGGATACCCTTGTTTGGCTTGCTCATGTTTTCCTCATAAAACATTGCCTGCGGTACGGTATAACCATCCGCAGTCAAGGTTTCATAGATGCAATAACTTACGCCGAAACTGGAGCGCCCGCGCACCAATTGGATATTTGGGGCGGGTGAGCGACAGTAGTCCCCAATGGAGCGTTCCAGCGGAACAAAGACGTGTTCTGGAGCGTGCTCTGCCTCGCATTTTGATGTGCCGGGCCCACCTTGCGCTTGTGCAAATGATTGGTTGGTCTGATTGTTATATACACACGCGAGGAAGTTAAGCGCACCCCACTTCCCGATAAGGTCGTAGTCAAACAGGACATAGCGCGCCTTATATTCGCGCATGAACTGAGCGAGTTCGGCTTCTCCTTCACCGGGGCTATCGCGTGGACCGAAAACAAACTTGTCTGCAACCATCAAATCAAGCGTTGTGTTTACATGGTCATTGCGCGTGAGGCAGTCCTTTTCTCCGAAGTAGTTTATCCAATGCCCGTAATCCCACCATGAAACAACCCGCGTATCGTTCTCCACATTCGCTTTTATCCATTCCATTGGTTGGAGCCAATAATCTGGAATCCTCTCACAATAGAGGTAATATGAAGTGAAATATTTGTCTTCCCCCAACTTGGCGCAGTTTGCTTGACCATTCGGAAGCCAGTATTTGCCATCAAGGTTTGTAATTGCGAGTTCTACAACTGTGCCATTAAACCTCATCTCTGTTAAGTTCGGCTCAAGAAGAACGATGAACGCAAAAGCTATGCAAGCGTATCTGAAATATTCTGTCGCCCGTTTCCTTTTTGTCTCATCCCTATAATATACGCGAAGTAGCTTCTCCACTTCCCCAAAAACTACTGCGAGCGCTAAGACGAGCATGAAACCCAATTGCAGCAGATATTTTGTTTTGTTCATACCTACATATGAAATTGGGTAAATGAGCAATGCAAGAAGCACAGCGAGCTTTGAGTCCCGATATACACCGTATATTAACCCTATTGCAGCGAGAAGAAGGGTTAAATGAATGAACGTGAAGCCCGAAACTATGGAGTAGCCAAGCAGGTCAAAAGCGCCAGATAATTCACCTTGGGTGGGGGCTTCTTCTGCAACCGTCATATACAGCGCTTCCGGATGCCCTGCAAAACCAGCAGCTGCGGATACATATGCCTTCACACGCGCGCCTATTGGGGTAAACATGAGGATAAGCAAACCGACTAAGATTATCCCGAGGAGGGCGTAGCTCTTGTTCTCCGCGCCCTTCACGTTTGTGCTTATGTAATATAGGACAACTGCAAAGGCATATGGGGCAAGGACTGCGAACAAGCGTTCAAAGAATGGATAACCGATCACATGAAAAGACATGACGAGCGCAGTGAGGGTTATGAATGCGCACACGATGCCATTCAGTTCTATAAATTCGCGCAAGTTCCTTCCACGCAGGAAGTCCAGCAGAGATTGTATGCCAAGATAGCCGCCGTATACGAGGGATAGGATGATAAAATACTGGGAACCAGTAATAACGCTTGAAGCCGCAATTCCTGCGAGAATTGCAAGTCGCTTATCCTTCCTGTGGACCAGCAGGGCATATGCGGCGACGAAGAAGAATATGGCAAAAATTCCCCATGGCTGGAGCTCAGCTTCGCCAGCGGCAAACTTCTGCACAAACCTGGGCAGAACCGCTGCAAAAACGGCAGAGATTAGTCCATAAACCGTTCCATACTCCTCCTTTACGAGTATAAAGAAGAGAAAACAAAGCAACGCACCAACAACCGGCGGATAAACGTTTGCAACCATTGATAGAAGGTAATTATCGTATGTGCCGCCTTGCGTATAAATTGAATACCATTGGGCAGTCAAATAATTGGTCAGCGGTGCAAGGCGGTGGGTGGAGCCATATGGATACCAAGCCGTGTAATCATGCTCCGGGATAAATCCGTCTTTCAACAGATAAGCTGTGCTAAACATGTAATAGTACGGGTCAAATTCGTAAAAGATTGGCGAGAGGCTTTGGACGCGGGCCCAGAAAGCCCAAAGCATGATGAGCGTGAGCGTACCCCATATAAGGAGTTTCTTCTGATCCTTCGCATCCTCCGGGTTAAAGCTGAACTCGGAGAGTTCCTTAAAAACCTCCTCTTTTACGCACCAAGCGAAACCAAGCAGCGAGATTGCGAAGCTGCATAGGAGGGCTAGGTAAAGGGAGTAGCTTATTCCGACCAGCGATAGAAGGAACAGAACGGTTGGCGGCACAATTAACCCAAGAATAAAACCAAAAACTACCTTTTCATAAAGTGAAAGTTTAGAGTTCTTAAGCAAAGGGAGCGCTAAAAGAAAACCCGGAACAAAGGTGAAGACGAATATCGGTATGCTCGCCAGCAGGAAATCAATATAGCCCATGAATACATATTTATCTTAATCGTTTTAAAATGATGCAGGCGGTCGTTAGAGATGTACGATGTGCATGTCGTAGGTGGAGGCCCTGTAGGTTGCATATGCGCACGGGAACTAGCGCGCAGCGGGATGAAGGTGCTTGTTTCTGAGGAACATTCGCACATCGGCATCCCTGTCCAATGCTCCGGGCTGATTTCTGTTGATGGGCTAAACTCCCTCGGTGTTGATTATTCACGGGCAGTGATGAACAGGGTATCTGGCGCGCGCATCTATTCACCAAGGATGAACGAGATAGTTGTTGGAGATGGGAAAACGAGGGCGTGCGTTGTTGATAGGTCTATGCTGGATATCATCCTTTCAGACCAAGCAGAGGCAGCAGGCGCCAATATACGGCTGGGGGACAGGGTTAAGCGCTCAACGCTCAATGGAAGGATTGTGGTTGGGGCGGATGGCGCGGCATCCTCCGTCGCATCTTGGTTCGGCTTCCCATCCATAAGCGAATTTACCATTTGCATGCAGGCAGATTACAGCGAAGTGAGGGTTTCTGATTGTTCCAACATAGAGTTGTTTCTATCCAACGAACGCTTTCCCGGTTTCTTTGGCTGGCTAATACCGACTGGAGAGGATTCGGCGAGGGTTGGCTTGGGCGCACATGCACAATTCAAGGGAGCGGTGCCACCCATCAAGAAATTGTTTGAGGCATTTGTTTCTTCAAAACATATTGCGGATGCGCTTGATGGCGCGCGCGAAGATGTGCGAATTGCAGGAATAATCCCAATGAAAATGAGGGAGAAGACGGTGGAGAGCAATATATTGCTAGTGGGCGATGCAGCAGGGCAGGCGAAAGCAACTACTGGCGGGGGAATCGTTTTTGGATGCGCTGCCGCGAGGATAGCTGCCAAATGTATCGCCTCCGGGGAGATAAGCAGGTATGAAGAAAGCTGGAGAAGCGAATTAGGGGAGGATTTGCTCCTTCATTATAAGTTGAGAAGCATCTTTAATTCGCTTACCGATAATCGCATTGAATCGCTTTTTGGCATGGCAAAAATGCTTGGTGTTGAATCGTTCCTTAATAGGTTCGGGGAAATGGACAAACCGACTAAAATGGTGGAGAAACTTAAAGAAAAGAGCTACGCCCCTATTTATGCCGCGTATTCAATGCTAATGGAATAAGTGTATGGTTATAAATTGGACCGCTGTTCAAAAGTAGTCAGTGGTGTTGATGCCTGAAGTACCTAATCACGTCGTTTTTATTCCTGATGGAAACCGCAGATGGGCGCGAATGCACGGTAAACCTGCGCTTGAGGGGCACAGGGTAGGGATAGACAAACTCCGCGAGGTTGCAAAGTGGTGTAGGGATGCAGGAGTTAAAACACTTACATTCTGGGGGTTCTCGCTTGAAAATTTCCAAAGGGATAAAGAAGAGGTAAACGGCCTGATGCGGCTGTTTGAGTTAAAGTTTGATGAACTTAAAGATCACTCGGATTTGCACGAGAATAAGATTCGCGTGCGCTTCTTTGGCAGGCTTCACCTTCTTTCAGAAAAATTGCGCGAAAAGATAGCAGAGGTGGAAAAGGAGACCGAAAGTTACACCAATTATAACCTCAACATCCTGCTCGCGTATGGAGGGAGAAGTGAACTTGTTGATGCATGCAATGCCGCTATCGCGGATGCAAAGGCGGGAAGAATAGATGAGGTTAATGAAGAATCGCTTGGCAGGTACATGTACATGAAGGACTTGCCTGAACCAGACCTAATTATCAGGACGAGTGGTGAACAGCGCCTCAGCGGAATCCTGCCTTGGCATAGCGGATATAGCGAGCTTTACTTCTCGCGAAAGCTTTGGCCGGATTTTGAGCTCTCGGATTTCAAAGCCGCGCTCATGGAATACGCCGAAAGGAAAAGGCGTTTTGGGAGATAGGTGCAATGCCGTGAAGCTGTCAGATTTTGAGGTTGTTCGGTCTATTTTTGAGCGGGCAAGGGGAATAATGTTCCGGAGGAGGTTTGAGAAGCCTTTGCTGTTTATCTTCCCCCGGGTTTCTAGGCTGGGCAGCGCAATCCACTCATTCTTCGTATTCGTAGAATTTGACGCCGTATTCCTTGATGAGGAGAAGAAGGTTGTTGATATACGCCAAAGCATTAAGCCATTCACGCCAGTAATCATTCCACGCGCACCTGCCAAATTCTTGATTGAAGCCCCAGCAGGTTGGGTTGCGAAAAGCGGGTTAAAAACAGGGGAAATAATAGAATTTTTTGTGTAAACAGAGTCGCTAGCTGTTTTTAAGCGTCTCAATTTACTGTCAAAGTTACATTATCAAAATATACTATGTAATTATACCCATCATATACCCCCACACCCAATTCTAGCAATCTAGCTGGGGCTGGTGAAAGCACGGATGACAAGTTCTCAGAGAATGTCTGCCAACTGCCTACGGTATAACCAGAATATTTTCTCCACAATTCGTGGCATGTGCCTTCTGCATCAACCCACTTCACCCAGTAAGAAGTAGCATTTAAGAAGTCCTCCTGTTCCACTTTATAGTTAAAGGACAGCACTGCACTGCTTTTGCCGGTTAAATTGTAATCAACAGGCTGCCACGCAATTCCACTGTTTCCATCGCCGTTAGCAATTGAGTTGTTCATCCTGAGTACCCCACCATCAATAGACGAATACATGATGTCTGGTGGTGGTGCCCCTCTCTTAGGGCTACCACCGCAATTTACAGGCAAGTGCGGAAGTCCAGGTTGACCACCACCACCGCAGTTGCCCGGCCAGAGCCACATAGCCCATCCAGCAATGCTGCCACTGAACTCGCCATTATCAAGCGTGTTTTCTCCCGAATAACTGAACGGACATGAAACCAAACTACACGAGTTGCTTGAGCAGGTGTATCCGTTTGGACAATCTGAGTCCTGCGTGCAACAAATCACATTTTGACAGCAGATGTTTTGGCTGCAGTGCATTGACTGGCACTGATAATCATTTGTGCAAGACCCGCCGTTAGGAACACTGCCTTGCCCAGGTGGTGGAGATGGGGTTCCACAACTGCCGTTTACGCATACTAGTCCAACCCCGCATCCATCTTCCTGACCTTCGCAATCTGAACATGCACAACTTTCCCCAGCATCGCAAACTGAGTCTGAATCGCAGCCTCCTGCACCACCAGAGACGCCTGACTCAAACCTTGCATTCAAATCTCCGCAAACCTGCCTTGTCAAGCCAGACTCTACTTCTTCATATTCTATGCAAACCTTTCCCCTATAGCGCTGGCCCACCTCTGCATTGGATGGGTTTAGGGAATTGCCATTCTCATCCAAACAGTTCAATGTGTTCCCAGAATCCCCACCAATAATCCATTTGTGGGTTCCGCTGGGAATAACCACTGGGTTGGTCAGATTTGTCAAGCTCTGTGTCAGTGCAGGAATCTCCTGCATTGAGCAGCCAGCCTTAGTGACCCTTATTGTTTGGCCCTTTGCATGGCCAAAATCCAGTTCAAAAGCACCAGTTCCATTGCCAACCCTGAAACTGCTGGCAGAGAAACCGGGGGAGAAGATTAGGCTGTTTGGGGTTTTTGGTTGCAATATGCCAAGGTAGAATAATACAGCAATTATTATTACCATGATTAGGAGAGCCCAGCCGTAGGTCATCAGGAATTCCATAGCGCTTTGAGCCATCTTCTTAGGCATCAATCATCACCAACTTGTTCTTTTCTTCTAGTTGTATTTATATTTATTATAGTAGTTAAGGTGTGCAGGTGGAAAAGCGCAAAACAAGAAGTAGAAACATAATGCTCAGCAGCAGCACGAGTTCCCGCCTGAACGGCAGTACAGTCGTTGCCGTGCCCGGGCTTAACTTCCGTGTTCGGTATGGGAACGGGTGTTGCCCCGAGCCTATGGCCGCTGAGCACCTAAATTTAGCAGGCACAGGTTTATATTATTTTGTTCATGCACGTGGTTTTCTGGCATGCGGCGCAAGAAGCTTGACTGCCCTGTTAATTGAGTATTCCACCTCAGCTTCACTCTTGCAACCAGTGCAGATGATTTTGCCATTTTTGAATAGCAAGAGCGATGCACGCGGGTCTTTCAATTTTAAAATTGCGCCAGGGAATTGTTCCGGTTCATACTCCACATCGCGCACTTCCTGTGCTATAGCGTATAAGTCAAGCTCAACATCAAGGCTTGCAGAAGCCACAATATTCTCTATTTTAAATGTGGGTTTGATGTAATCAAGTATGGACTCCTTCTTTTTTTCTTCTTGCGATTTTGCCTTTTTTGCCGCTTGCTTCACATTCTTTTTATCTGCCAAAACACCACCCTTTCCAAAAGATTTTTAAATGCCTTTAATAATTTTCTACAAAAGGCTTTATAAACCCTTTTTAAGTTTAGCGATGGCGCGCGGTTTTTTTGTTGTTGGAGCGTAACATCAAGCCAAACAACCAAACATGTTTGGAAGACTTTTTATACTTGCTTAGATAAATGCTTCTTCTCAATGTGTTTTTGGTAGCTACTATGCTGTTGAGGGGATAGCAAATGAAGAGAAGTTTGGGTAAAATGTCAAAGCGCAGCAGGCTTCTGCGGCAGCGCGTTTCGGTCAGCAAGTTGGGAATAACGAAGCTGGTCAAGACTTTCAATATTGGGGATGAGGTTTGCATTGATTTGAAGAGCGGTCACTTCTCCGGGATGCCCCATCCTCGCTATCGTGGCAAGCGCGGCGTAATCGTGGGTAAGAGGGGCAACGCATACATTGTTAAGGTAAGGGACTACTCTGCTGTGAAAGAGCTGGTCATCCCTTCAGTGCACTTGGAGAAGGCGTAGGTGGTACAATTGATAGGCAAACGCACCATAAGCAGCCGCCCAGTGGCATTGTTTGAGGTTTCAGAAATAATGGAAAAGAGGCTCGCGGACGCAGAAGAGGAAATGAAGAAGAAAAAGAAGGAGAAGAAAGTAGCTGAAAAACCATTGCCCGAGCCATCAGGGGAAGGAAAAGAACCCGGCGAAGCAGCAGTTTCCACGGAGGAGACGAAGCCGGTGGAGGAGAAATCCCCGCTCGGCTTGGAACAGCGCTCCGCACTTGAATATGCTAAAAAATTCTCAAAACTGGGCAAGAGAAACAGCGCGGAATTGATGGAGAAGTTAATGGCTATTCAAGGAATGAAGCCGGAGATTGCAGTAAAAGTGGTGGATATACTCCCTTACACTGCCGAACAAGTAAAGCTTTTATTCGCGAAGGAACGCGCAAATGTTAATGAGGAACAGGTTTCAAAGATACTGGAATTGGTAGGTGAATTTAGAAAATAAGCGCGTTAATTTGGTGTTGTTTATGATGCAGCAACCGCAGTCAGGCAAACCAAGCATGGAGGAATACGCATTTGTTTTGGACTTTCTTCCATACGGCAAGTCCGCAGATGTCAAAAAAGAGCCCCTCGCGCAGGTTATTGGAGAACTGCATTTCACGCTTCTTGAGGTAGTCCCAAAGACGGGCGCGCAGCTGGCTGTCGGGGAACGAATCTATATAGGGAAAGGCGAGCGCGAGAAGGTAGATCACATTAAAGGCAGGATTGCATTCGCTGATTTGACCGGTGCTGCAAAGGCAGAGCTGGAACATGCAATAAGAGCGATTATTGATTCGCGCGAAAAGGATTTCGTCCAGTTCTTCAACAAGTGCGGGCCAATAACGATTCGTCTTCATCAGCTGGAGCTCCTTCCCGGTATTGGAAAAAAGCACATGCTGGATATAATAAGCGAAAGGGAGCGCAAGCCGTTTGAAAGTTTTAAAGATTTGAGCGAGCGTGTGAAGCTTCTGCCAGATCCGAGGAAACTGCTTACAGAGCGCGTACTTGAAGAGCTGAAAGGCGAAGGGAAATATTACATCTTAACCAAGCCGCCATTTTCACCGAGGCAGCACTAGTCATGTCCCTCACATATCAACTCCAGCGCATCGCACGCGAATATGGTTTTGTCCAGAGAAAACGCCTTAGTCAAAGCTTCCTAATTGATGAAGGGGTTTTGGCGCGTGAGGCGGAATATGCATCACCTGAGGGCAAACTAGTTCTGGAAGTAGGTCCCGGATTTGGTTTCCTGACGCGCAAACTCTCGGAAGCAGGCGCACGCAAAATAATCGCAGTAGAAAAAGATGCACGCCTAATCCCTATTCTCAAAAAAGAACTCTCTGATTGCAGCAACGTTGAACTTATCCACGGCGATTTTTTGGAAGGAGCGTATGAGGCGGAAGTGGTCGTATCCAATGTCCCATATTCAATCTCCTCTCCATTCCTTTTCAAATTCGCAGGGATGCGGTTTGAGCACGCAATCCTATGTCTGCAGAAAGAGTTTGTTGAGCGCATGCTCGCTCAACCCGGGGCGAAGGAATACTCGCGGCTTTCCGTGACCGCACAAACATGCTTCAGAATACGCCTCATTGAAATTGTTCCGCGCACAGCATTTTACCCCCCTCCTAAGGTTGACTCAGCAATCATTGAATTGAGACCAACCGGCAAAAAGGTTGAGGACGATGTTGGCAGGCTCATTCTCCTTTTGTTCCAGCATAAAAAGAAGACAGTGCGCGCTGCGCTCGCAGATGCAGCAGAGGAATTAGGCATCAGTAAAGAGAATGCACGCAAAATCGCAGAAGAGCTTGGCTTCGCAGACCGCCGCATATTCACCCTTTCAAGAGACGATTTCTCACACATCGCGCATATACTAAAAAATCAGTAAAACTGCGCTTCAAACCTATCAAGATAAACTCGTATGCGGACATGTTCGCCTGCAAAATCTATGAATTCCGGCGCCTCATACACCTTCTCCAATTTATGCTTTTCCTTATACTCCCCAAATTTTTCAGAAATTATTGCATCTATGAGTTCGTGGACTTCGCTGAAATCAAATTCCTCCTCGCGCGAAGTGAATGGCAGCACTTTAACAAATGAGATTCCATACTTCTTTGCCGCGCGCAAGTCCCGGGTCATATCCCCGACGAAGATAACCCAATAATTCTTTTTGCTCAGAGCGGATAGGTTCTTCAAGCCTTCCTCATCAATTTCCTCCCCGCTGTGGATTTCTGCGAATGCGCCAGCAAGCCCGGACTTCAGGAGGACTTCCTCCACGAGTTTTCTTTCATCATCAGCAAATAGCGCGCTCATCCACCCAAGCCTTCTTTGCGCCCGCAACGTGTCAAGCGCACCTCTTCTTGGAGCGAAAGACTGTGTGATTTGGCAATCCTGCAGTACAAGCGTCCCAAGCAGGTCATATATGATGAAGACCATCAGGTTTCACCGCTTGTATGCAAAAACTAGGAGAACCGCTCCTGCAAGCACAAACCCAAGCGGGCACGTCTGCGCAGCAGATGGTTGTTCAGGCGTCCTTACCGGTGCTGGTGCGCAAGTATGGTTATCCAGACATCTGCCTGTTGCGCAATCATCATCTGAGCAACACTCATACTGAATCCAGCGGTGGTTTGATGCTACCCCACATTCCCCCACAATCACAATGCACTTATTGTTTGTACAGACCTCGTTATCCATGCAATCCGCATTCGTTACGCATTGGGCTTTTTCCTGGCAAACGTGGTCAATGCAAATCTCGCCTTTCGGGCAGTCTGCATCAACACAGCATGCATAATTGTACCACGTGTGGTTCTGAGCCCACCCACACCTTCCCGTAAGGTTTACGCATTTATTCGCTACACAAACCTGGTTTGAGGCGCAATGACTATCCTCGCAACATTCGTAATATACCCAGGAATGATTCGCGGCATAGCCGCAAGTGCCCGTTATCTGGACGCATGAATGGTTTATGCATTTTGATGATGCGTTGCAATCAGCATCCGCTCGGCATTCAGGGCAATATTCAACATTCCAGAAGAAATCAATGGGCGTATATCCCGGCCTTGACAATGACACATAATACCTTCCCGGAACCGTAGGCGTAAAGTTTGCCTTTCCCGTAGTAGAGTCGCTCCAATTGAAATAAACCTCTCTAAGAAGACCGTTTTGTTCAACGAACTGGAACCGAACCTGCGCGCGCAACGGCTGTCCTGAATACGCATCCTTAACCGTAATAATAACGGGCGAATCGGTGCAGTTTCCGGTAATCTTGTAGCTGATTTGGTTATTTTGCGCAGCAACAACGAGCGAAAATGCCACGAGCGCCAGCAAGATTGTTTTATACAACATCGACACCCCGAATCAATTAATCTATATTTGTTTAAAAGGATGTCGCCAGCGCACCGGTTCTGCATTGAAAACCAGAACAGACACAGGGATAAAAACATTCGGTTCCAACATGTAATCGCATGAAACCGTCTGTTTTTATTTTTGCATTTTTCTTCTCGTTTTCGCTAACTGCTACTGTTTTTGCAGCGGACGAGTGGTTTGACTGGAACTGGCACTACCGTTTCAAAGCAGAAATAAACGCCTCTAACTTTGAGCGTTATGACTGGATTGTTGAGGAGCGCGTCAACTTCTCAGAAAAACTTGGCAGTTTTGCGTATGGCAAGCACCTGGATCCGGATTCTATCCGCGTGATTGAATATGATGGTGAAGGGAAAGTTTTAAGGGAAGCGGTCTCGCAGTTTGATTCGGATGAGCCGAGCGGTTGGACGGGCGAACTGCTTTGGCTGGTGAAGGGAAAGCTCAACCCGAACGAAAGCCGCACATTTTACATTTATTTTGATATTTTGGAAAACGGCCAGAAACCCCGCCCGAACTACACGCAAGGCGTGATAGTGCAAAGTAGGGAGGAAGACATACGCATTGACACGGCGGATTTGATGATTTACATGGATAGGATGAGGTACGGGTATACGCACCTTGTTAAAAAATCCTACCCGTGGCAAAACGTCGTTGAGCCCGACATACGCGATCCTTTGCAGTACGCAAGGCAAAACGTATCCCGATTCCATGGCATAATCTCAAGAGAGGGGGAGCACACATGCGACCCCGGTTGCGAGTGGGGGCAGTCCAACTCCACCACCATCGTACTTCACGAAGGTCCGCTGCGCGCAACAATACTGACAAAATCCACCATGCTTGAACGCAACGACGAGTCAGAATCTATTCCATTTAATTTAACAACGAAGCTGCAGGCTTATGCCGGCAAGCCATATTACCGGACGATTAAGGTATACGAATTTAACCAGCATCCTATGTTGGTTGCGGGCGTCAACCGCCGCATGTGGGTCTTCTCCGGCGGGCGCATGGGTTACGCATACGCTTCAACCAACACAATAAAAGAAGGCGTATTTCCAATTGGCGGGGTGGAGATAAGCGATTGGAATGGAACATGGGAGGACTCATTTGACGGAAGCGGTGGAATAGCAGATATGGAGATGGTTCCTCCGCCAGAACCGAAATCCCTTTGGGTTGAAAACGATCCGAACGCACCAGCAGCGTATCTCGCCGCGCTTTGGCGTCCGCACAATTTGGTTGACAAACAGGTAGAAACAAATACCATATTATATTTCCATGATGGCGACTGGAGAAGGGCAAACGTTCCAGAGCGCTATACAGGGCTTGCCAACCCGCCGAAGGTCACCTTTGGGAATCTATCAAACTTCCTGCTGAAAATAAATATCCCCGGCGCAATCCTGAACTGGAATCCTGTGTTGCCTGTGAAGACCACAATTGAAGGAAACGTTACCGTCTCCAACGTCTCATGCAAGGTGCGCAATCCAGAAACCGGCGCTGTCATTTATGAGGGGCTTCTTCCAGAAGAAGGTTTAAGCATATTTGACGTTCCCGATGGCAGGTTGGTTGTTGAGTGCATCGCGTTTGATGCGCAAGGCTATTCAGCATATGATTCCGCAGAAACCCGCGTTTATGACATCATGTCTCTTGTGAAGGTCTGCTGCGGCACATTTGCGCTTCTATTGCTTCTCTTTTCATTCCTCTTTTACCGTATACAAAAGGGTTTGAGGCGCCCGCGGAAAGGCAATCCATGTCCCCGGTGCGGGATGCCGCTGGAGCCCGGCTCAAGCACATGCCCTGTCTGCGGCAAGCACTTGGTAGGGCAATATTAAGGCAATAAATTAAATATATCATGCAGATAAAATTCAGGAGGGGGTGTTCCCATCATGGTTGAAGAGATAACACTCAAGCCAAAGTTCGTGGTGCTATATATTTTGGTTGCTTTCGTAGCAATCGTTTTGCTCGGCGTGCTCGCATATTTATACTACGAGCGCGAAATTCTTCCGGAGTTTTTCACTGTATTCTTCTTCGGAATCATAATCCTGTCCTTGGTCACTTTCCTCGCAATATTCCTCAAGTATCTATCTACAACATACAAAATAACGGAGAAGGAGATTATCGCTACTGAGGGTTTGATAACACAAACGAAGCGTTCCGTGCCGTTTAGCAAAATAGACAACGTCACCATCCACCGCGGGATATTGGATTTGATTCTTCAGACGGGCAGCATATATATAGACACACCCGGTGGTCCAGGAATACCAATCATCATGTACTGGATTGATGCGGATAGGCTTAACGCGCTTGATGAATTAATACGTAAGTTGATGGAACAGGAATCTGGAAAGAAGAAGGCAGAGGCAGGAGAAGGGCAGGCGGTTGAAAAGCCAGCGAAAAAGAAGGAAATGGAAGCGCAGGAGGAGCAAGTGGTGGAAAAACCTGCGAAAGAAAAACCTGCCAAAAAGAAACCCAAAAAAATTCAAGTGAATTAATGTCTATAAGCTTGCTGCAAGGCGCTTCAGATACTCCTTTGCTTCACGCAGCGCCTTTCTTCCTTTTGCCGTTATTGCATAATACTTTCTTCTTTCCTTGTATTCGGAAGCAATTAAGCCCTCCGCCTCAAGTTTATAGAGAACCACGTATGTTGTGATTAGCCCGTGCTTCCACCCAAACCTCTTTTCCATCTCCGCGCCGAGCCCGTAAGCATAAACCTTCTTCCTTCTAAGCGTTGAAAGGATATAGAGCCATAGGTTTTGCTTCGTAAGCGAGTTTTTCAATCTCTTTACGGGCGTTGTTTCTTCCATGAATGCATTATTGGAATAGCTTTATATAAACTTTTGTGAAATATTTTATAACTATTAAAATAACTCGCGGTGATAAGATGGCTAAAAAAATAAGGGTTGCAATCTGCGGTCTTGGAAACTGTGCTTCTTCCCTCATTCAAGGTTTGGAATACTACAAACATGTTGATGGGAACTCCCCAATCGTTCCGGGTTTAATGCATAATGTGATTGGCGGGTATAAAATCTCAGATATCCAAATCGTCGCCGCATTTGATATAGACAAGCGCAAGGTAGGAAAGGACGTGGGTGAGGCCATCTTTTCCCCACCTAACTGCACCATAAAGTTCTCCGATGTGCCAAAGTTGGGCGTTGATGTTCTCAAAGGACCGGTTCTTGATGGCGTGGCTGAAACAACGAAGGACATGTTTCTTGTTGATCCTGCACAGAAACCCGTGAACATCAGCAAGGCGCTTGAGGACGCTGGAGCGGAGATTCTGGTGAATTATCTGCCTGTTGGTTCCGAGCAGGCGGTTCGTTTCTATGCGCAGGAGGCGCTTGAAGCAGGCGTTGCCTTCATTAATTGCATGCCGGTTTTCATCGCATCCGATGCTGTTTGGGCAAAGAGGTTTGAAGACGCTGGTCTCCCAGTATGTGGGGATGACATAAAATCACAGCTTGGCGCAACGATTACGAACCGCACACTTGCAAAGCTCTTCGCAGACAGGGGCGTTAAAATAGAGCGCATGTATCAGTTGAACTTTGGAGGAAACACGGACTTCAAAAACATGCTTGAGCGCGAGCGCCTGAAAAGCAAGAAGATAAGCAAAACAGAGGCAGTCCAATCAAACCTTCCCGCTCCCCTTCCCGCAGATCGCATCCACATCGGACCTTCAGACTATGTGCCGTGGATGAAGGACAAGAAGGTCTGCTATTTGCGCATTGAGGGAAGGAAATTCGGAGATGTGCCAATCGCGCTCGAATGCCGTTTGGATGTTGAGGACTCCCCAAACAGCGCAGGCATCGTTGTGGATGCGATTCGCTGCACAAAGCTCGCATTAGATCGCGGGGTGAGCGGTGCCCTTATTTCCTCCTCTGCTTACTTCATGAAGCACCCGCCACAGCAATTCCCAGACGACATATGTAGGGAAATGGTTGAGGAATTCATTGCTGGCAAACGCGAGAGATAGCCGTCCAGCAGTGAAGGCTGCTTGTAAGGAGCCATATTAAATATTTCTTGATATTAAAAATGAAAATACGGCAAGCCGCTGCGGGGGTGCCGGAGTGGTCAAACGGGGGAGGCTTAAGACCTCCTGCGCTTAGGCGCTTCAAGAGTTCGAACCTCTTCCCCCGCATAGGTATTTTTTATATGTTTTAGTCATTCTAATAACGAGGTGGTTTTTTGAAATTCAGGATTGATGGGGCTGTTATGCAGACAGTGAATGTAGAACTTGAAGAAGGCGAGTCTGTTTACTCTGAGAGCGGCGCGATGGCTTGGATGAGCGACAACATAGAGATGAAGACCGAGATGAAGGGCGGGCTGATGGCAGGGCTTGGGAGAATGTTTTCAGGAGAGTCCCTCTTCCTCACAAATTTCACTGCAAAGGGAGGAAGAGGCTTCGTAGTGTTCAACTCCGAATATCCTGGTAAGATAATCAAGCTTGAATTGAAGGAAGGGCAGGAGATGATTTGTGAGAAGGACGCGTTCCTCGTGGCACAGCAATCAGTGAAGCTCTCTCCGCATTTTAGAAAAAAGCTAGGTGCTGGCCTGTTTGGGGGCGAAGGCTTCATCCTCCAAAAACTGACCGGTCCCGGTGTCGCGTTCGTTAATTTCAGCGGGGAAATAACAGAAATAGAATTAAAGGCTGGGCAGAAGCTGAAGGTAGATACGGGTTGCATTGCAATGATGGAGCCAACAGTGAAATTTGACATCGTGCGCGTTCCCGGTGCATCAAACATATTATTCGGTGGAGAAGGCTTATTCCTCGCCACTGTTGAGGGACCTGGCAAGGTCTGGCTCCAATCCATGCCAATCTCAAGCTTAGCAGCACAAATAAGGCGTTTCATTCCAACAAAAGGTTGAGTGAGAACGTGCTTGATGTAATTTGCAGCATCTTTTTTTCCTTCTTTCTCTTTTTTGTTATTTTCATTACGCTCTTGACGTTTGTAATTGTGATTTTGGGCGGCTTAATCGGCATTATTTACTGGGTCTGGAGCTACATTAAGGAAAACACTCTTGGCAAGAAAGATGGCGGCACGCAACCCTCAACGCGCCAAGACTATTCAATAGACCAATCCAAACCAATATAACATTATTTTCTCGCGAACACAAGATTTCAGGGCGGAAGCCAGCTTCACGAACAAGCGCGCTTCCAATTGTTTTTATGAAACTCTCTAGCGTTATTTTCTCGCGAACACAAGATACGCAGTATGCACCAAACCCATATTTTCAGGGCGGAAGCCAGCTTCACGGACAAGTATTTCTCTTACGATGCATTCAATGCAGAAGTCCTCGCGGAATCCAGATTCCCTCACTGCTTTCACAAATCTCTGGACCTGTTCTGCATGTGGAAGATAACCGACAAGATAGCCGCCTTCCTTCAATGCTTTAAATGCATGCGGAACTACCTTGTCTGAATCAGCCATATCCAGCGTTATTAGATCCACGTTCTTCTCGCTTATCCCATCAAAGATATTCTTCTTCTTTATTTTCACGCGCTTTTCCAGCCCGGCTCTTTTCACATTCTCCTCCGCCAGCCTCGCAAAATCCTCCCTCCACTCGTAACTAGTTACCCTCTTTGCTATATTGCCGAGCGCGATTGCAAGCCACCCACTCCCTGCCCCAGCATCCACGCACACCGAATTCCTTCCAACTCCGGTGAAAGCAACAATCATTCCAATATCCTTCGGGAGCGTTACCTGCGGCCCCCTCTTCAACCTCTTCAACAGTTCAGGGAAACGAATCATAATAGGATTTAATACAATTATACTAAAACTATTGCTGTTTGAGTGGTGTTTATGGTTGTTGCAGTAGTTGTAGGTGCGCAGTGGGGAGACGAAGGAAAGGGAAAGATAGTTGATGTTTTGGCGGAGAAAGCGGATGTGGTTATCCGCTTCAATGGCGGCGACAATGCAGGACATACCGTCGCGTTTAAAGACAAGAAGTATAAGATGCATCAGTTGCCAAGTGGTGCTTTTCATTCGGGGAAGCAGGTTATAATCGGTTGCGGTTGCGTAGTCAATCCAAAAACATTGCTTGAAGAGCTGGATTTGCTTGAGAAGGACGGGATAAAGCCAAATCTTCTTATTGATGCGAGGGCGCACGTAATTCTTCCCTACCATATTGCATTGGATGGTTTGGAGGAGGCGAGCAAAGGCCGCAGGGCAGCTGGGACAACGAGGAGAGGCATAGGCCCATGCTACTCAGACAAAGCCGCTCGGTTGGGCATGCGTTTTGCAGATTTTCTTGATGAGAAGGCATTCAAAGAGAAGCTTCACCTGCTCCACGAAATTAAAGTAAAAATGATTAAGGAGGTTTATGGTGGCGAGTTCGCACAAAGCGAGGAGGAGATTTTCGCAGCATACGCCCGCTATGCTGAAAGATTGCGCGGTTTTATAGGTGACGGCTGCGCAGCAGCAAACGAGGCGGTACGCAAAAACAAACATGTGTTGCTTGAAGGGGCGCAAGGGACTCTTTTGAGCATTGACCACGGTGTTTATCCTTATGGAACTTCCTCCAACCCCACTTCAGGTGGTGCTTCAACAGGTTCCGGAATCGCGCCAAATATGATAAAGGAAGTGATTGGCGTAATCAAAGCATACACCTCCCGCGTTGGCGAAGGGCCTCTTCCAACAGAAATTACGGACGAGACAGCAAAAAGGATTCGCGATAAGGGCTGGGAGTACGGAACCACGACAGGAAGGCCGCGCAGGATAGGCTGGCTTGACCTTGTTGCTTTGAAATATGCGCACGAAATCAACGGCTTTACAGGACTCGCTTTCACGCGAATTGATACGCTTGCGGGCATTTCTCCGCTCAAGGTTTGCGTTGCATATGAATTGGATGGTAAGAGGATTACGCAAATGCCCATCTCTCCTGAAGAGATAGCTCGGTGCAAGCCCATCTACGAAGAACTGCCCGGGTGGAGCGAAATGGAGCCAGAAGAATGGAGAAAAATTTCAATACGTGGGATGTTCGCCCTGCCAAACGAGGCACGCAACTATTTAAAGATGGTTTCCGAATTTCTTAATGTTCCCATTTACATGGTTAGCGTCGGTGCAGGAAGGGAGGATACAATAACAATAAAAGACGTTTTCACAAAATAATCACCACATGCCTCTGTAGCTCAGTGGTAGAGCGCGTGCATGGTAAGGCAATTTCCAAAGCGCCCGGCAACTTGGGCGTACTGCAAAGCGTTCATGGAGAACCATAAAGCACGAGGTCGCGAGTTCAATCCTCGCCAGAGGCTTGCCTGAAATATCGCATTTATAAATATTCTCAGCAAAAATGAAAAATACGCTTAAAGGTGATTTTTCTGGGTAAGTTTCCAATTGCTGACGCTGTAATAGCGAAGATTTGGATTTGCAAGAAATGCAAAGCCAGAAACAAGGCAGGCACATCCATGTGCAGAAAATGCGGCTATAAAACGTTGAGGCCAAAGCGCAAAGAGATAAGGGCGAAGAAGTAGGCGTTTTATTTATTCTCGCTTGCAATTGTCGAGGTGACAATATGGCTAAAAAGAAGAGGGTCTATCTGTTTGAGGAAGGTTCCGCATCCATGCGGGACATATTGGGGGGGAAGGGATGTAACCTCGCGGAGATGACAAATCTCGGTCTTCCAATACCGCCTGGTTTTACTATCACTTGCCAAACCTGCAACGAGTACTACGCTGCAGGCAAGAAATTCCCCGCAGGTTTAATGGACGATGTAAAAAAGGCAATGAAGCACGTTGAGCAAAAGGTGGGTAAAAAGTTTGGCGATCCTGAAAATCCGCTTCTGGTCTCTGTTCGTTCCGGAGCGCCAATTTCAATGCCTGGCATGATGGACACGATTCTGAATCTGGGCCTGAACGAGAATACGCTCAAAGGGTTGATTGCGAAGACCGGAAATGAGCGCTTCGCATATGATGCTTACAGGCGCTTTATTAACATGTTCGGGGATGTTGTTCTCGGGATTGAGCACAGGAAGTTTGAGGAGATTCTAAGCGCGAAAAAGAAAGCGAAAGGAGTAAAGCAGGACACGGAGCTTGATGCGGCGGACTTGAAAGATGTAGCAGAAAAATACAAGGAACTTGTTGAGAAGGAAACAGGCAAGAAATTCCCCGAGGATCCGATGGAGCAGTTGGAGCTTGCAATCCGGGCTGTTTTTGAGTCTTGGAACACACCGCGTGCAGTGACATACAGGAAGATTAACCGCATTCCTGAAACGCTTGGGACTGCAGTCAACGTTCAAACAATGGTTTTCGGTAACATGGGTTTGACTTCCGGTACTGGTGTAGCTTTTACCAGAGACCCAAGCACAGGTGAAAACAAATTATATGGTGAATACCTGACGAACGCCCAAGGAGAAGACGTCGTCGCAGGAATAAGGACCCCCAAACCATTATCCGAACTTCAAAAGGAGATGCCAGAGGTGTACAAGCAGTTTGCAGATATAGCAAAGAAGCTTGAGGAGCACTACCGCGACATGCAGGACATGGAGTTTACAATAGAGAACGGAAAGCTCTGGATGTTGCAGACAAGGTCCGGAAAGAGGACTGCGGCAGCAGCAGTGAAGATTGCAGTGGACATGGTGAAGGAAGGCAAGATTACAAAAGAGGAAGCAATCATGCGCGTGCAGCCGGAGCACATAGACAAGCTGCTTCACAGGCAGATAGACCCCAAGGCGAAGGTTTCGCCTGTTGCAAAAGGCTTGAACGCTTCTCCCGGAGCAGCAGTTGGAAAGGTGGTCTTCACAGCAGATGATGCTGCTAGGCTAGGAAAAGGCGGCGCAGGCGAGAAAGTCATACTCGTAAGCGTTGAGACCACTCCGGAAGACATTCACGGCATGGTTGCAGCACAAGGCATCCTGACGAGCAGGGGTGGCATGACATCGCACGCTGCAGTCGTTGCACGCGGCATGGGTATTCCATGTGTTGCAGGCTGTGAAAAGTTGAAGGTGGACACAATAAAGAAGCAGGCAGAGGTTGAGGGCACAGGCATAATCATACGCGAGGGCGATGTTATCACAATTGATGGGGGAGACGGAAGGGTCATCATCGGTGAAGTGCCACTCATAGACCCCGAGTTGACGGGCGATTTTGAAGAACTGCTCAACTGGGCAGATTCCATATCCCGCATGCACGTGAGGGCAAATGCAGACACGCCCAAGAACGCGCTTGACGCAAGGAAATTTGGCGCAAAGGGCATAGGTCTTTGCAGAACCGAGCGCATGTTCAATGATCCGGAAAGGCTTCCAATAGTACAAGAGATGATTATGGCAAATACTCCAGAAGAAAGGAAGAAGGCGCTGGCAAAACTCAAACCGATGCAGAAAGGCGACTTCAAAGCAATTCTGGAGGCTATGGATGGCTTGCCAGTAATTATTCGTCTGCTTGATCCTCCGCTTCACGAGTTCCTGCCCAAGCTTGAGGACTTGCTGGTTGAAGTTACAAAACTGAGTGCGCACAAGAGCGACGATCGCGTGCTTGCTGAAAAGGAGCGGATTCTTAACAAGGTGCGCGAGCTTTCCGAGTTCAACCCCATGCTTGGACACAGGGGCTGCAGGCTTGCAATCAAATACCCTGAGATTTACGAAATGCAAACTGCGGCGATTTTTGAGGCTGCAACTGAATTGAAGAAGGAAGGCAAGAACCCGATTCCTGAAGTAATGATTCCGCTCGTTGGCAATGTGAAAGAGCTCGCAAAACTCAAAGCCATCGTGAAGAAAACTGCTGATGAAGTCATCGCGAAAAGCGGTGTGAAAATGGATTACATGGTCGGCACCATGATTGAAGTCCCGCGTGCAGCCCTCACTGCAGATGAGATAGCGAAAGAGGCAGAGTTCTTCTCTTATGGAACCAATGACTTAACGCAAACGACGCTGGGCTTCAGCAGGGACGATGCAGAAGCAAAATTCCTGCAACTCTATATGAAGGAGGGCATACTCCCAGACAACCCGTTTGAAGTCTTGGACTTTGATGGGGTTGGCAAGCTCATTGAGATGGGCGTTAAACTCGGGAGGAAGACAAGGCCAAACTTGGAAATTGGCGTATGCGGCGAAACAGGTGGCGAACCTCGCTCAATTGAATTCTACCACAACGCAGGGTTCAACTACGTCTCTTGCTCCAAGTTCCGCGTGCCTATCGCGAGGCTTGCCGCAGCCCAAGCAACAATTAAAGAGAAACTCGCAGGAAAGAAAAAGAAGCCTTCAGGCAATTCCTGAACTTCTTTTCTCTTTTCTTTCCCTATCTTTTTTTATTCTTTTTAATCCTATTTCTTTACGCTTTGCGGGGGTGCCGGAGCCTGGAAAACGGGCAGGGCTTAGGACCCTGTGTCTTAGGACTACGCGAGTTCAATGGCCTTTCTTCCTATGAAATTGGTGGAAGAAACCCCAGTGGCTTTTCTTCCTATGAAAACTGTGGAAGAAAACCCAGGAAAAGAAGTGGCCTTTCTTCCTATGAAATTGGTGGAAGAAACCCCAGTGGCTTTTCTTCCTATGAAAACTGTGGAAGAAAACCCAGGAAAAGAAGTGGCCTTTCTTCCTATGAAATTGGTGAAAGAAACCCCAGGGAAAGAAGACCAATGGCCTTTCTTCCTATGAAGTGGAAGAAAGAAACCCCAGGGAAAGAAGACCAATGGCCTTTCTTCCTGTGAAGTTGGTGGAAGAAAAACCATGAAAGAAGGAGGGCTGAACAAATCTCGTCCCCCGCATTGAATCATGGTGATTAGCCTGTTGAAGCATAAGCAGTTCTGGCAAGACAGCGAAACAAGTAGAACCATTTCCAAAGAAGTAGAACTACCTGATGGAACAAAAAAGGTAGTGGAGGGTAATATTCATCCAAACGGCGGAGGTTTTGTTGCTAAAACCGCTCATGTCCCTCCTTCTGTTTACGTGGCACCGAATGCAATGGTTTTGGATAAGGCAAAATTAGGAGGAAAGGTGAGGGTGGAAGATAATGCAGTTATCTCAGGTTCTGCATCAGTTTCTGAAGAAGCAGTGGTTTCTGGCAACGCGCGTGTTTTTGACAATGCAGAGATTTATGGCAATGTGCACATTTCCGGGAATGCAAAAATCTTTGGGTTTGCGTGCGTGTTCGGTAACGCACAAGTTTCAGATAGCGCATCCGTTTCCGGTAATGCAGTAATCTTTGGTAATGCAAGAATCTCAGGCAGCGTGGAGGTTTCCGGTAGCGTCCAAGTCTTCCGCAATGCAGTAGTCTCTGGCGGTGGAAAGGTTTCTGGCTTTTTGGTAATCCACTGATGTTTTTCTCCTGCCCTTTCTGCTTTTTATTTTTTAGTGCTTCTTTTTCTTCTTGAAAAATAGGAAATCACTGTTTGTTTATCTATTTCCCTTCTTCCCCAAATATCCAGCGGGTTTTTTTCTACCTCATTCTCCTCTGTTTTCCGCTCGTTATCCCGTTTAAATCTTATGCGCATTGGATTACCTGCACCCGTGGACTAACAACAAATGTTATTTACCACCCATTATATAATAGTCATTACTGTGCTGGCGGAGGATAATATTTAAATAACCGCGACCCCTAAAACAATACGCTTTCGGTCGTCTTTTAGACGATGTTTGAAGCTTAGTATTCAGAATAAGATATATGGAGGTAGTTTAAATGGCTGGGAAACCACACCTAAACCTTGTCTTTATCGGGCACGTGGACCACGGTAAGTCCACAACAGTAGGCAGGATCCTGTTTGATACAGGCGCATTGTCGGAACAGGATTTGAAGAGATTAAAAGAAGAAGCAGAAAAAGTTGGAAAAGCAACCTTTGAATTTGCATTTGCGATGGACCAATTAAAAGAAGAGCGCGAGAGAGGCGTTACTATAGATATTGCCCACCGTGACTTCCAAACACAGAAATACTACTTTACGATTATTGATGCGCCCGGTCACAGGGACTTTGTAAAAAACATGATTACTGGTGCTTCACAGGCTGATGCTGCGGTTCTTGTTTGTTCTGTAAAAGAAGGCGTGCAGCCACAGACAAAGGAGCACGCTTTCCTAGCAAAGGTGCTTGGGATTAAACAGTTAATCGTTGGTATGAACAAGATGGACGCTGTTAACTACGACCGTGTGAAATACGAGGAGGTTAAGAGCCAGCTAAGCACAATGTTGAAGAACATTGGTTATGATATCAGCAAGATTCCATTTGTGCCTTACTCAGCTTACGAAGGCGTAAACGTGGTAAAGAAGGCAGCAGACAAGATGCCTTGGTACAATGGGCCAACGCTCATAGAATGTTTTGACAAGTTTGAGGTTCCGCCAAAACCACTTGATAAGCCATTAAGGCTTCCTGTGCAGGACGTATTCACAATTACTGGGCATGGAACCGTGCCAGTGGGAAGGGTTGAGACCGGAGTTCTCAAAGTAGGTGACAATATAGTCTTCATGCCTTCCGGTGCAAAGGGAGAAGTTAAGAGGATTGAGATGCACCACCAGGAGCTTCCACAGGCTGTTCCCGGTGATAACATCGGATTCAACGTGAAAGGCGTTGAAAAGAAGGATATAAAGCGTGGCGAAGTTGTTGGGCCAGCCAGCAATCCACCAACGGTTGCAGATGAATTCACAGCACAAATTGTCGTGTTGGAGCACCCGACTGCAATCGGAAAGGGATATACCCCCGTATTCCACATCCACACTGCGCAGGTAGCCTGCACAATTACCGAAATCCTTGAGAAGAAGGACCCGAAGACTGGGCAAACTGCACAGAAGAACCCAGACTTCATTAAGACTGGTGATGTGGCGATTGTGAAGGTGAAGCCCCTCAGACCAACCGTAGTAGAAAAATTCCAGGAATTCCCGCAACTTGGCAGGTTTGCAATACGCGACATGGGTCAAACAGTTGCGGCAGGAGTTGTCTTGGACGTCGTAAAGAAGGCGGCATAAACGCCTTCCTTTTCACTTTATTTTTTTGATGTTTATGGGCAAAGCAAGAATAAAATTGGTCGGAAAGGACCCGAGCGAATTGGATTCTGTGTGCAAACAGATAGTGGAGATTGCGAAAGCCACCGGCGTAGAGCTTCGTGGACCAATTCCACTTCCAACAAAGAGGCTCAAGATTGCAACCAGGAGGACGCCCTGTGGCGATGGCTCGGACACATACGAGCATTATGAGATGCGCATAAGGAAGCGCGTCATAGATATAGCGGGAGACGAGAGAACCCTGCGGCAGATCATGCGCGTAAAGGTTCCTGATACAGTGCACATAGAAATCTCACTCGAATAAAAACATGCGCGAAACTTGTTTTCGTGCATTTGAAATGCGTTTGGGTTACTTTTTAAAAGTTTTCCATCGTTCATCTGTATCCTATTTATCCTTTTCACGTTTAATTTTTACCTGTGCCGAGGTGGCAGAACCTGGTAATGCGCCAGACTTGAGCAACCTTTCGCTAATTGGCTATGACGCATAGGCGAGATGGTTCGCGAAATCTGGTTCCCGCAAGGGATTAGGAGTTCAACGAAAGAAGGGGCTTCAATCGCCCCTTCTTAACGCTTATCATCCCCCTGGGATGAATGACGGCGTGTGAGGGGGCTTCAATCGCCCCCGAAAGAAGGGGCTTCAATCGCCCCCGAAAGAAGGGGCTTCAATCGCCCCTTCTTAACGCTTATCATCCCCCTGGGATGAATGACGGCGTTGTGAGAGGGGCTTCAATCGCCCCTTCTTAACGCTTATCATCCCCCTGGGATGAATGACGGCGTTGTGAGAGGGGCTTCAATCGCCCCTTCTTAACGCTTATCATCCCCCTGGGATGGTTCGAACAAATCTCCTCCTCGGCGTTTTAACTTTATCGGCGGGAAGTCCCCTTCCGTAAGGGAGGGGATGAGAGCCGAAACCTTTTATATTTTCCACAGCTTATATCTCCTTCGTCAACCTGCAGACATGTGGTCGCATCACGTCTCGCATCTAGTAGTCCTGTGTTGCGTAAAGTTGAAGGGGAATGCTGGATGGACACATAGTAGGGTGGGAACCACCCTGGATTCAAGCCCGTGGAGACGCCAGCAGGTCGTCGTTGAAGCAGGAAGCTCCCTGCGAAAGCTGGGAGTAGTTAAGGAGTAATTAATATAAACCCATTCCACAAATATCCATCTGCAAGCAAAACTATCCATAGTGATATTGATGGAAACTTTACGCAAATGGAGATTATTCCACCGCGGTCAATCCGCAATGGAAGTCGTGACAACTTACGGCTGGGCTCTGCTAATCTTCATCATTGTCCTCGCTGTCCTTTTCTATCTTGGCATCCTCCAGCCAACCTCACTTACACGCCCCTCTTGCATAATGGAACCGGGTTTTTCCTGTTATTCATTCAAACTTGTTGAAGGCGGCGAACTCCAGCTTGATTTTGGGCAGGCAAAAGGAAACACCATCCTGGTCACAGCAGTGGGCTGTTCCAAAAGTGAAAATCCCACCAGCATGACCACGCTTTCACAACCCGTCCTAATCCCTTCTGGTGAGCACAGGTTTATCACAGGTGGAGATTCAGGAAATGCAGTTAATTGCACAGATGAGAACGGGAATCCGCTTTCATCTTCCGAATCCAAATTAAACAGCAGGTTCAAAGGGAAAGTATGGGTCAATTACACCGAGGTTGCAACAGGAATGCAAAGGATTGTTAGCGGAGAGATAACCGGGACATTTGAGGCTGCAACGCCAACACCTTCACCCACACCAACACCTTCGCCAATAATGGGTTGTGGGACGATAAGCACACCCGGCAATTATGCCCTGCAAAGTGACTTAAACTCAAGCGGCACATGCATAACAATAACCTCAGGAGGAAGCAACTCAACATTGGACTGCCAAGGCAGGACAATAAATGGTAGTGGAAGCGGATATGGAATCTACCTGAACTCTGCAACAGGTGTAACAGTTAAAAATTGTGTTATAAAGAATTTCCAGCATGGTGTTTATACATACAATTCTCACAACAACACCATCACAAACAACAACGTCAGTTCAAGCACGGTGTATGGTGTTTATACATACAATTCTCACAACAACACCATCACAAACAACAACGTCAGTTCAAACTCAAATACTAGTTTTAATATAGAAAACTCAAACAACAACCGCATTATCAACAACGTAGCTTATTCAAATCTCGGCGGTGGCGTATATTTATCTATCACTTTGAATAACTCCGTAATCGGAAACACTTTCAATTCAAACTCAGGATATGGCGTTGGCATATATTTCTCAAACAACACCATGGTTGATGGAAATAATATGGAATCAAACGTTGGTGGTATTTCAGTGAGTTGGCTATGCTATAACACCACGATGAAAAACAATAATATCAACATTACCACATCCGGGCATGGTATTTATACCTACTATTCCATCAACGCCACCATTACGGGCAATATGGTGAATTCAATCAACCAAATTGACATACATTTATGGAACTCAAACTATACTACTATCAGCAACAACATTATTTTGAATGGTAACAGCAGAGGCATTAGTTTAGCCGGAGGTTCAAGCAACATTTTCATCCTAAATAACAATATTACTTTATGCACAAACAATGGCATTTACCTAGCCGATTCCAGCAACAACAATCTCATCTCTGGCAATCTAATTTATTCCAATCAATATAATGGCATAACAATGGGTAACGCCAACAACAATACAATTTCAAACAACACCATCTACTCCCATCCTTATTACGGCATAACTATAAGTGGAGGCGGTAACCACACCATCTCAAACAACAACATATATTCCAATCAGCGCGGTATCAACATAGCTTCATCAAACAACGTTACCTTTGACAGCAACACCGTATGCTCAAATACATATGACTTTTACTGTACCAGTTCAACCACCAGCGGCAATAGCACTTTTACCAATAATACTGGCTGCACCGTTACGCAAATCGGCACATGCTCCTAACCTGCTCCTGCGTCTCCACCAACCCCACCAACACTTTTATTCCTTAACATTACAAAGTATTTTCATGGACTTCAGGACTATTGAAGAAAAGTGGCAGTCGCGCTGGGCTGAGGAAAGAATTTTTGAAGCGAATCCGATTGAGGGTAAAAATAAGTTTTATCTTACTGCGGCTTTTCCATACCCGAATTCGCCGCAGCACATAGGCCATGCACGGACATACACTACTACAGATGTTTATGCCCGCTATATGCGCATGAGAGGCTATAACGTATTGTTCCCTATGGGTTTTCACGTGACTGGCACGCCCGTGCTTGCGATGGCGAAGAGGGTTGCAGCAAAAGACCCAGAATTAATGGAGATTTTTGAAAAAATTTATCATATCCCCCCAAACGTGATTCCTACATTAGATGAGCCGAAAAGGCTCGTTGAATATTTCGCTAAAGAGATAGAACTTGGGATGCGTGAGATGGGTTTCTCTATTGATTGGCGGAGGAAGTTCTATACATATGACAAGGCTTTCAACTCGTTCATAAGGTGGCAGTTTAGGAAACTGAAGGAGAAGGGCTATCTAATGAAAGGCTCCCACCCTGTTCCGTGGTGCCCAAACGAAGACAATGCGGTTGGGGCGCACGATACAAAAGGCGACGTAGACCCGAACATTGATGAGATGGTTCTAATTAAGTTTGAGCTGAAGGATAATCCGGGCGAGCACCTTGTCTGCGCGACATTCCGCCCGGAAACCATTTATGGCGTCACGAACATCTGGATTAACCCAGAGGTTCGCTATTCATTAGTGGAAATAAACGGGGAAAAATACTGGGTTTCAAGCGAGGTTGCGAAGACGCTACCGATGCAATTTCCAAACATGCGAGTACTGGCTGAAAAGGATGGGCGCTGGTTTGAAGGGAAAGAGGCCCGCAACCCAGTCACAGGTGATTTCGTCCGCGTATTCCCTGCCTCTTTTGTTGCACAGGAGGTTGGCAGCGGCATTGTGATGAGCGTTCCCGCCCACGCCCCATACGATTATTTGGCTCTAAGGGATTTGAAAGGAACGAAGTGGGAGCAAATGGTCCCTCAATTGAAGCAAGTTCTCTCGCTTGAAGGTTTTGGTGATTTCCCAGCAAAGGAAATCGTGGAGCGCATGGGCATAAGGGACCAGAATGATAAGAAGGCGGAAGAAGCGACGGAGGAGATTTACAGTAAGGAAGCCCACACCGGAAAGATGATTGTGGGCAAGTACGCCGGCATGCGCGGCACAGAAGCCAAGGAGAAGATTAAAGAGGACATGCTTGCAAGTGGACAGGCACTAAAGATATATGATATCATAAATGGGCCTGTTTATTGCAGGTGTGGCGCGCGCATATGCGTTAAAATCGTCTCCGACCAGTGGTTTATTGACTATGGGAATAAAGAATGGAAGGAAGAGGTAAAGAGGGCATTTTCAAAAATAACCCTCATCCCTGAAAAAACAAGGTCCGAATATGAATATACAATTGATTGGCTGAAAGCCAAGGCTTGCGTGCGCGCGCAGGGGCTTGGGACCCGCTTCCCATTTGATGAAACGAAGATAATAGAATCGCTTTCCGATTCCACAATTTATATGGCGTTCTATACATTTGCGCACCACCTGAAAGAGTTGGACCCTGAAAAGTTGGATTCCGATTTCTATAATTTCATCTTACTTGGGAACGGCGATGCGAAGAAGATTGCGGACAAGCTTGGGATTGACGAGGAAAAATTGCGAAGAATGCGCGCAGAATTCCTCTACTGGTACCCATTGGATTCAAGGCATTCAGCAGGCGATTTGATTCACAACCATCTCACCTTCTTCGTATTCAACCATACCGCCATATTCCCTGAGCCTCTCTGGCCCCGCCAGATTGTCACCAACGGTTTCGTTCTGATGGAAGGGAGCAAGATGAGCAAGTCTCTGGGCAACATACTCCCGCTCAGGGAAGCGATTAGGAGGTATGGCGCAGACATCGTCCGCTTCTCAGTCGTAAGCGGCGCGGAGTTAAGCGCAGATTCCGACTTCAATCAGGCGATGGTGGATGGGGTTTCATCAAGGCTTAAATGGATGGCATCTTTGATAGAAGAAAATGCCCAGCGCACCAGCGAAGGGGAGCAAAAGAAATCCATAGATGACTGGCTGCTTTCGCGCCTGCACCGCAGGATGAAAAAGGTCACTGAAGACTTCAAATCCCTTCTGTTGCGCGATATAACTCAAGAGATTTTCTATACTTCAATTAACGATTTGAGATGGTATTTCAAGCGTACGAAGGGCAACCGTTCCACCCTCTCCGAGTTCTACAAGAACTGGATTTTGATGATGGCTCCATTTACCCCCCACATATGCGAGGAGTTGTGGGAGATGATTGGCGGGAAGGGATTTGTTTCAACCGCAACATGGCCCGAATTTGACGAGTCAAAAATCAACGATGGCGCGGAACTGGCGGAAGATGTGGTGGTGAAGACGCGCGAGGATATTGAAAGCATCTTGAAGCTGACCGGGAAAAAACCATCTAAAATCTACCTGTTTGCCGCAAGCGGATGGAAGCGCGCGCTCTATAAGATTGCAAGGGATGAAAAACGGTTTGACTTGGCAATGAAGAAGGCGATGGAGGATAATGAGTTGAAGAAAAACGCCAAACTTGTCACGAAGTTTCTCCAGCAAATCATCAAAGATGTTGGAAGCCTTCGGCAGACCGTTTTGAGCCAAGCGGATGAAGTTAAGGCGCTGCATGATGCTGCGGAGTTCTTGGGAAGCGAATTTTCAGCAGAGGTAGTTGTGCTTAACGAGGAAGATGCTGAAAAGGAAGAGCATAAAAAGAAGGCTGCAAACGCAGTTCCGATGAAGCCAAGCATTTTCATAGAATAAACCTTGTTGAGTGAGCCCATGGCACTCTGCGTCAAGGTTCCAAAAAAGAAGGGAGAGGAAACAAGGCAGAAACTCGTAGCGGAAGGTATATTTGACCCCTCTTTCGTTCCTTTGAAAAACGGGGAGTTTGTCTTCTTTCCAGTAAAGAAAAAGCCCGCCAGCGTTGATTTTCCAGTGGTTCGCAAAGAGCTGATGACGCGCAAGAAAAGATTCCATTCGCTTGAAGATGCGTTGCGCGGAGAGCTAACCCCAGATGAGTTGGATGGGCTGGTGCGCTCATTTGATATAGTGGGCGACATAGCAGTGCTTGAGGTTCCAGATGCTCTCAGGAAGAAAGAGAGAGCAATTGCAAAAGCTGTTATGGATGTGCATAGGCATGTGCACGTAGTCGCAAAGAAAGCAAGCCCAATGAGCGGCGAATTCCGCGTGCGCAAACTCAAAATTATCGCTGGAGAAAAACGCACAGAGACGCTTTATACGGAGCACGGCTGCAAGATGAAGGTTGATATTGCTAAAGTCTATTTCTCCCCACGCCTCAGTTTTGAGAGGCAACGGATTGCTTCGCAGGTAAAGAAAGGCGAACGCATTCTTGCCATGTTTGCAGGCGTTGGTCCATTTCCCCTTGTGATTGCGAAGAGGCAACCGCATGTTGAAATTGCAGCCATTGAACTGAATCCGGACGCGGTACGGCTCATGGAGGAAAACATTAGGTTAAACAGATTGGAAGGTGTGATTAAGCCCATCTTAGGCGATGTCCGCGAAGTTGTCCCACGGCAGTTCAGGGGCTGGGCGGACCGCGTCCTTATGCCTTTACCGAAAGATGCCCACGAATTCCTAAGCGAGGCGTTCATTGCAGCACGCAGGGGTTGCATGGTCCACTTTTATCATTTTGCGCCAATCGGAAAGTCATTCACCGAGGCCAGAAAATTGGTGCGGGCTGCCGCAAAAAAAGCAAGAAGGAAGGTTGAATTCATTAGCGAACGGGTTGTCCGTCCATATTCCCCCCAAACGGAGCAGGTGGTCATAGATTTCAAGGTTTTAGACTAATCTGTATACCTCTTCTTCTCTTATAGATGCTTTCTCCAACTCCTTTTCTATATTCTTCAGCAGGATGATTCTCCTATACATCGTAGGATGCGTTGAGAAGAGCTCGTTTATCTTCGTCCAAGTTGAACCAGCCTGCTTCTCCATCGCCAACTGCAGCTCACGCTCATCCAACACGCCGTCCCTATCCAAATCGTATTCATCCTTATGCGCCATCACCGCACCTATCTCTCTCTTTGCAGTTGCTGGGTCGCCAATGTAAAATGAGCGCAGACCGCTCGTTTCCTCTCTTGAAAGCGAGAGGCCATATGCGATTTTTGAGAGTGCGCTTGCAAGCGCATGCGGATTCCTAGTCGCATAGGCAGAATATGCATCTGCGTAATACTCGCGGCTTCTGGAGAGCCACAACACGAGAAGCTGCGAGATGAAGTAGACTATCCAAGCAGTTATGGCGGTAAGGAGCATCGCAGCCATCAATCCGACTGTGTCTCGTCCTTCACGCCTGCTTCCTCCACTCGCCCTGAAGCTGGAATTCATAAATGCGCGTCCAACCATGTAGGCTATAAGGGGAATGGCCGAAACCATTGTCATAACAACGCAGTCGTTATGCCGTATATGGCCTATCTCATGCGCCAAAACCGCCTTTACTTCATCTTTGTTCAGGCGTTCAAGCAGACCCTGATGCAACGCAAGCGTTGAAGAGCCTTTTGTTCTTCCGAAAACGAATGCATTTGGGGACGGATCCGGCACAATTGCAAGCCGCGGCATAGGAACTTTTGCTTGCTCTGCAAGTTGCTTTACCGTTTCTTCAAGCCACGGGTTTTCACCAGGTTGCAGATAGCGCAACCGGGAACTCCGTGCTACAATCCAAGGCGATGTATACCACTGGATAAAAATGAAGACCAATGAAATAAAAATTGAGAAAATCACGCCTGTCCATAGCGGGAAGTCCCCTACAAACAAATCAAATAGCGTCATTGCAACTGCGATCAGAACGAATAGCGTTCCATATATCAGCAGGGCGGTGAAAAACATGAGAAGTTTCAGGTTCGTAAGCGATGCCATAGTTTACTAATTATTGATTAAGTGTTTAAATTAGTTGCATAATGTAAAGGACGGTTTTTTAATTAAACGCGCGCAATAAGAGCTACATGGTTGATGTTGTTGAATCATTTAACTGCGCCAATTGCGGCGCTCCACTTAAGATAAAGAAAGGGGAGACGGTAATCGTTTGCGATTACTGTGGTTCAACGAATAGCCTGAAAGCCAACAAAACATTTGTAATCAAGCATTCGTGGATGCCGAATAAACTTTCAAGAGAGGAAGCCTTAAAGAGGGCTCGCGAATGGATGCGCAGTAGCATGTTAATGCCTCCCGGAATTGAGAATAGCGAGATAACAAAGGCTGAACTCATTTACATTCCGCTGTGGGTTTTTGAAACAGAAAACAAGACGCGTTATTCCGGCAGTTCCCTGCGGAGCGGGGAGAAGAAGGTTTCAGGGATAGAGGAAAAGAAGTTATTCTGGAAGGTTTTGGGGAGGAGGCAAAGCGCTTTCCCAGTGCGCGAATACAAGGTTCCCCTGACCACGAAGGTTCCATTCTCAATTGAGGAAGCGATGGATGGCCAGATGCTGAACGGCGAATTGGATGAAGAAGAGGCAAAGAGCGTCGCTAGGCAAGAGATAGCAGCGCATATGAAAACGCTGCTTGAAGAGACAGTAGATCGGTTTGATTCATGCGAAACGGAAACGAGTTTTGGCGAATCCGAATTCCTCCACGTCCCCGTCTGGTTCCTTGAATTCAATTACCGGGGAAAGCCTTACAAACTTTTGATTGAGGGAACGAATGGTGAGGTCCTGAAAGGCGAGATTCCACCGAGTGACTTTCTGGGCGGCGAGATGAAGCTGATAATGGGGATTGCAGCCGCATTAATCCTGTTCGTTGCGTGCGGCTTCCTCGCCCTGATGTTTTTAAGGTGAATTGCTTGGGTGAGGAGATAGAGTTCTATGCAAAATACGCTGACATCTACGAGTTACAATTCGCGCATATTTCCGATGATGTAGAATTCTGGGTGAAGCTCGCGAAAAGGTTTCCCAAGCCCGTCTTGGAGTTGGCTTGCGGAACAGGGAGGATAACAATCCCCATCGCTAGGGCGGGCATCAGGATTACAGGACTGGATGCAAGCAGGGAGATGTTGAGGGTCTTCAAGAAGAAGCTGGAGAAGGAAGATTCGGAGGTCCGCAGGCGCGTGAGCTTGAAGCTGGGCGATATGAGGGACTTCGATTTCAAAGAGAGGTTCGGTTTTATAGTTGATGGGCAAAGAAAACCGGCTATTTCAATGGTCGGTAGTTAACTATATCCAAGCAGGGGAAAGCGAAGCGCTACACGACAGGCTCCACCCTGCGCTACATAAAGGATGCGAAGGAGATGAAGGAGCTTCTTGAACGGTGCGACTTTAGGCTGGAAAGGATTTACGGGAACTACAGCTTCGGGCCCTTCACGCCTTTGAGCAGTAAGATGATTTTTGTTGTACGAAAAGGTAGGCTTTAGCTTGAATTCTCTACTCCTTTTCTGCAGCTACCAATCTTTCCGCTTCTTTGATTTGTTCTGCACGATTAAGTTTTGAATATCTTGGATCCTTCTGAATTTCTCGGAATTTTGCGACAACTTTTCTCCACGTCTTATAATAATTTATAGCAAGTCGCTTGCAATCGTAGGTGGATAAATCCGGATTCTCTTTCTGTATATTCTCTGCTTCCTTCAAAACCTCTCTCCACGTATTAGGATAACCTATAGCAAGTCGCTTGCAATCGTAGGTGGATAAATCCGGATTCTCTTTCTGTATATTCTCTGCTTCCTTCAAAACCTCTCTCCACGTATTAGGATAACCTATAGCAAGTCGCTTGCAGTCTGTTGGAGATAAATCCGGATTCTCTTTCTGTATCCTCTCTGCTTCCTTCAAAACCTCCCTCCACGTCTTATAATAACATATAGCAAGTCGCTTGCAGTCTGTTGGAGATAAATCCGGATTCTCTTTCTGTATATTCTCTGCTTCCTTCAAAACCTCTCTCCACGTATTAGGATAACCTATAGCAAGTCGCTTGCAATCCGTTGGAGATAAATCCGGATTCTCTTTCTGTATCCTCTCTGCTTCCTTCAAAACCTCCCTCCACGTCTTATAATAACATATAGCAAGTCGCTTGCAATCGTAGGTGGATAAATCCGGATTCTCTTTCTGTATATTCTCTGCTTCCTTCAAAACCTCTCTCCACGTATTATAATAGTGGGTGGCAAGTCGCTTGCAATCGTAGGTGGATAAATCCGGATTCTCTTTCTGTATCCTCTCTGCTTCCTTCAAAACCTCTCTCCACATGTTATAATAATTTATAGCAAGTCGCTTGCAATCGTAGGTGGATAAATCCGGATTCTCTTTCTGTATATTCTCTGCTTCCTTCAAAACCTCTCTCCACGTATTATAATAGTGGGTGGCAAGTCGCTTGCAATCG